>OGMR01000186.1_pt1 | contig 33100 bp, 27 predicted proteins | sample 1573251 | NCBI WGS metagenome assembly OGMR01 (sample SAMEA2581979, study PRJEB24529) | metagenome | biome: Human gut stool | place: China | collected 2011
ATGGGTTTGGCAAAGATCATGCCCACAGCCATCAGGATCAGAGAACAGACACAGATCAGAAAAAATGAAGTATTCATGATCATGGAAGCTTCTCTGTTATCTTTCCGTCCGCGTTCGATGGAAAAAAGCGGAGAGCCTCCGGAACCGAAGAGATTGCTGAAAGCGAGAATGATCGTGATGATCGGGAAACAAAGTCCTACCGATCCGAGGGCGGTAGTTCCCACATCGGGAATTCTTGCAATATAGATCCGGTCCACAATGTTATAGAGCAGGCTCAAAACTTCTGCGACCAGCATCGGAACGGAAGCACGCAGAATATTATCTGTGATTTTCCCGTTCTCAAAGTCAATTTGTTTCATGGTGTTCCTCCTTTAGGTAACGTTACAACCGCATATTCCGTACGGTTATCCGTTTATGTACAATTTCAGTAAAATTCTTACTGCATATAAGTGTATCACGTATTATAATATATGGAAAATATTGTTTTTATATAAATAAATAATAAATTTTATATGGATGAAGAGGAAACGGAGGAGAATCATGGAAATCAAACAGCTGGAATATTTTCGGGCAATCGTGGACGAACGAACGATCAGCGGAGCAGCCAGAACACTGCATATGACACAGCCGCCTTTAAGTTATCAGATGAAGATGCCCGGCAGAATAGCCTCGATGATCCTCGATTTACGTTTGTCCATAGTAATTTCCGGTTTTTGAAAAACTTCATGCGTTATTACGGGGTGGACCGGGTCGATGGGATTTTAGCCGATTTGGGAGTCTCTTTTCACCAGTTCGATGATTCGGACCGGGGATTTTCCTTTCGTTTCGAAGGGCCTCTCGATATGCGAATGAATCGACGTTCGGGACAGACGGCGGCTCAATTGATAGCTACATGTAGCGAGGAAAAATTGGCCGATTTGTTTTTTCTGTATGGTGAATTGAAGAGCGCTCGGCGCATAGCGGCCGCAGTTGTCGCCGCTCGGTCATCGGCTCCCATAGAAACGACGGAGAGATTGTTGGAGATAGTGCGGCCTTATATCAATCGGAAGCAAGAAAAAAAGGAATTGGCTCAATTGTTTCAGGCTTTGCGGATAGAGGTAAACCAAGAAATGGAAAGTCTGCGCCGGTTGTTGGAACAGTCGGTAGAGTTACTTCCGCAGGGCGGCCGATTGGTGGTCCTTACGTACCATTCGTTGGAAGATCGCATGGTCAAGAATTTTATGAAGACGGGCAATGTGGAGGGGCGTGCCGAACAGGACTTTTTCGGTCGGATAAATGCTCCTCTTCGGCCGGTCAACAATAAAGTAATTGTTCCCGATGAAGCGGAAATAGAACGGAATCCGAGGTCGCGGAGCGCTAAACTGAGAATTGCAGAGAAGGTATAGATATGGCTAAAAAAGGGAAAAACGAGAAAGGCGGATTTATCAAATATCTGAAATTGCTTGTACAGGGGCGTATATTCTCTTTGGATTTTTTTAGATCTCATTGGGTATTTATCGCTTCGGTCGTTTTCCTTTTTTGGTTGTCGATCGCTAACCGATATGTTTGTCAGACAAAGGTCGAGACCATTAAAGATTTGCGTTTTGAATTGTCCAATGCCAAGACGGAGCGAGTGCGTGCCACAGCCCGCTATATGGGGTTGGTACGTCATTCCAGAATTATCGCCCTTGTCAATGAAAATAAATTGGGACTTGAAATACCAGATACTCCTCCCGTAAAATTAATACCGCAAGATGGAGACAAGGAATAGAAATCACATATTGTTGCGGTATGCTCTGGTGATTGTCGGGGTGCTCGTGTTCAGTGTCGCTATTGTGAAAAAAGCGGCCGATACGTGTATTATACATGCCGATAAATGGAACGAGAAAGCCTCTCGTATGCTTTCTGTCACTCATGAGGTAATGCCTGAGCGGGGCGATATTTTGGCTCAAAACGGCGAAGTGATGGCTACGAACATGACTTATTATCGTGCGTTAATCGATTTTGGCGTTCCCAAATTCAAGTCCAGAGAGTTTAATGACAGTCTGAAAACGTTGTGTAAACTATTGGGAAAATATTTTCCCGAAAGGACTCCTGCCGCTTATGAAAAGGCTATGCGAACTGCTTTTTTGAGAAAAAAACGTTATTTCGTATTGGTTCGGGAAATTACGGGAAGGGATTACGAACTGTTGAAGACGTTTCCCTTTTTACGGCATTCGACTCAGTATTCGGGATTTCATATAGACCCCGAGCGGGAGAAAATAGTCAAACGAGAGAAGCCTTACGGTACGATGGCTTCGCGTGCCATCGGAGGGTTGGACGAGACTTTTCACGGAAACAGCGGATTGGAAAAAGCATTGGATTCTTTGTTATACGGTATTCCGGGTAAAACCGTGAAAAAACAGATTCCGTCGGGTATGGTCGATTGGGTGGCCGAACCTCCTCGGCGGGGACTCGATGTGAAGACAACTATCGATGTAGATATACAGGATATAACGGAGCAGGCTTTATTGCAGACCATCGAAGAGACACAACCGGAGTTTGCCGTTGCCATAGTGATGGAGGTGGCGACGGGTGATATAAAGGCCATGTCGAATTTGTCGAGATTGCCCGGAGGGGAATATGTAGAAACTGTGAATAATGCCGTGCAAGGTTATGAACCGGGTTCGGTGGTTAAACCTTTGTCGATGATGATAGCTCTCGACGACGGTGTTATCCGTCCCCATGATGTCGTAAATGGGCATGATGGAGTTTTCCGTTATCCGGCGGGAATGAAAGTCCGCCCCATAACCGATACGCACGGTAGGGCTTCGATGACCGCTACCGAAGCGATGAAATATTCTTCCAATATAGGCTTGTCGGAAATTATACTGCGAGGATATGAACGTAATCCCGATGAATTTGTACAGCGCATTTATAAGTCGGGTTTTATGGAACCGTTCGATCTTTGTATACCGGGGGCGGCCCGTCCTACGATACGACATTTGAAGTCGACGGTGCAAGATCGTATTAACCTGACTCGTATGTCGTATGGATATACGACAAAAATACCTCCCATTTATACATTGGCATTGTATAATACCATCGCTAACGACGGGCAATTCGTGAAGCCCCGATTGGTAAAAGAGTTGATTCGGGACGGGGTAACCGATACGGTCTTCGATATTAGTTATGTTCGAAAACAGGCATGTAAACCCGAAACGGCAAGAGCATTGAGAAATATGTTATATGCGGTCGTAAATGACGATGACGGGACCGGTCGTCGGGCTCGTTCGAAAAAAGTGACCATAGCCGGGAAGACAGGAACGGTGAGAACAATAGGTTCCGACGGGAAATACGAAACTCGTTATCGAATCACTTTTTGCGGTTTTTTTCCGTATGAAAATCCACAGTACTCGTGTATCGTTCTTTTGGGAAAGCCCAATTTGCCGGGTATGCCTTCGGCCGGTTACTATTGTGGCGGCGTTTTGAAGAAGATAGCGGAGACGCTTTATTCCATGGGTCGCCTCGATGTGCCTATGGATATACCTTCGGATTCGACGAGCGTTCGGAGTCCGGCTATTTTAAAGGGGGATATTGCAGAGACAAGGCAAGTATTGCAGCATTTGGGAGTTCGGGGAGATGTGACCCAATGTCGCGATATGGAGGCCTATTGCGACAGTATGCCCGATGTCTGCGGTATGGGTGCGCGAGATGCATTGTATATATTGGAGCGTGAAGGATTGAATGTAAATATACAAGGTCGGGGAAAGGTGGTAGAGCAGTCTATCCCTTCGGGAAAAGTCATACAACCCGGTACGACGGTAATTTTAAAATTGAAATAGAAGGATATCGATGATATGAAAAATGTGGAATGTTTATTGTCGGGAATTAAGGTGGTGGAACGCAAAGGGGCGGTCGTGACAGAAGTCTCGGGAGTGGAATCGGATTCTCGTCAGGTAAAGAAAGATAACTTATTTGTTGCGGTGCGGGGAGCTTCGGTCGACGGTCATGATTTTATCGGCCAAGCTATTGCACAGGGGGCTGTTGTCGTTGTTTGCGAAGAGTTTCCCGAAAAGTCGGAGCCGCAAGTGTTGTATGTGAAAGTGGAAGACAGTGCGGTCGCATTCGGTTTGTTGGCAGCGGCATGGTATGGAAATCCTTCGAAAGAGTTGGTACTGGTGGGTGTCACCGGGACGAACGGGAAGACGACTACGGCGACATTGTTGTATGAAATGTTCCGTCTGTTCGGGTACAAGGTCGGTCTTTTATCTACCGTTTGCAATTATATAGACGACATCGCTGTTCCTGCAACTCATACGACCCCCGACCCTTTACACCTGCATCGTTTACTTCGTGAAATGGTCGATGCCGGCTGCGCATATGCGTTTATGGAGGTAAGTTCGCATTCGGCTGCGCAACATCGCATAGCCGGTCTCGATTTCAACGGGGCGATTTTTACGAATCTAACGAGAGACCACATCGATTATCATAAAACCGTCGAGGCTTATCTGAAAGCTAAAAAATCGTTTTTCGACGGGTTACCCAAAGGAGCATTTGCTTTGACTAACATCGACGATAAGTCGGGGTTAGTTATGTTGCAGAATACCAAAGCTGAAAAGCATACTTATTCGTTGCGGACTTTGGCCGATTTCAGAGTGCGGATCATAGAAAGTCGTATCGACGGCATGACTCTGGAAATAAACGGGAAAGAGGTGGAAGTGATGTTTGTCGGTAAATTCAATGCTTATAATTTACTGGCGGTTTATGGAGCGGCTTGTTTGTTGGGACAGGAGCCGGAAGAAGTTTTACGAAAGATGAGTTTATTGGTCCCTGTCGCCGGAAGGTTCCAAACTCTTCATTCTTCAAAAGGTTATACCGCTATCGTGGATTATGCTCATACTCCCGATGCCTTGAACAATGTGTTGAGTTCCATTCGTGACGTCTTGGGAAATAGAGGACATATCATTACGGTTGTGGGAGCCGGTGGAAACAGGGATAAAGGGAAACGACCCATGATGGCTCGGGAAGCGGTGAATTTGAGCGATCGGGTAATATTGACATCGGATAATCCGCGGTTCGAAAACCCGAACGATATATTGAACGATATGTTGGAGGGCCTCGATGCCGAACAGCGTCGTAAAACTCTCGCTATCGTTGATCGCCGGGAAGCGATTCGCGCGGCTACGCAGTTTGCCCAACCGGGCGATGTCGTTTTGATTGCGGGCAAAGGGCATGAAGACTATCAGGAGATAGAGGGGGTGAAACACCATTTCGACGATAAGGAAGAAGTGGAAAAATTGTTCGCGGAAGAGAGAATTTAATAATAATTGTGAAATAGAAAGAGTATGCTGTATTATTTGTTTCAATACCTTGAATCTTCATTCGATTTTCCGGGGGCTCGATTGTTTTCCTACATATCTTTCCGGTCTGGGGTCGCTTTTATTTTGGCTTTGTTTATTGCTACCATTATCGGCCGGCGTATTATCAATAAGCTGCAAATTTTGCAAATCGGAGAGCTCGTGCGTGATCTCGGGTTGGAAGGACAAATGTCCAAGAAAGGCACGCCTACGATGGGTGGGATTATCATTATTATCGCTATATTGATACCTTGTTTGTTGGTCGGGAGACTGGGAAATATTTACATGATATTGATGTTGATTACGACCGTTTGGCTGGGAGCCATAGGTTTTTTGGACGACTATATCAAGGTGTTCAAAAAAGATAAGGAGGGGTTGCACGGGCGATTTAAAATAGTCGGACAGGTGGGACTCGGTCTTATCGTGGGATTGACGCTGTTTTTGAGTCCAGATGTAGTTATTCGCGAGAATGTGGCTGTGCAAACGCCGGGAGCAGATACCGAAGTGGTAAAATATGAATCGGAAAATATCAAGTCTACCCAGACGACCATTCCTTTTTTCAAGAATAATAATCTCGATTATGCCGATTTGGTCCCGTTTTTGGGCGAACATGCCCAGACCGGCGGCTGGGTTATTTTCATATTGCTTACGATTTTTGTGGTGACAGCCGTTTCGAACGGTGCGAACTTGACAGACGGTCTCGACGGTTTAGCGACGGGAACTTCGGCCATCATGGGTTTGACATTGGGCATATTGGCCTATCTGTCGGGGCATATAGCGTACGCATCGTATTTGAATATCATGTATATACCGGGGAGCGAGGAACTGGTCGTTTTCGCCAGCGCTTTTATGGGGGCGACAATCGGTTTTTTGTGGTATAATGCATTCCCGGCTCAGGTGTTTATGGGCGACACGGGTAGCCTCACGTTGGGCGGTATTATTGCCGTGTTCGCTCTTTGTATACATAAGGAGTTGTTGATTCCGATTTTGTGTGCGATTTTTTTCGTGGAAGATTTGTCGGTAATGATACAGGTCGCTTATTTCAAGATTACGAAACGAAAATACGGAGAGGGTCGTCGGGTTTTCAAGATGACGCCTTTGCACCATCATTTTCAAAAACCGGGTAATGCAGGAATCAACGCTTTGATACAAAAACCGTTGCAAGCTGTGCCGGAGTCGAAGATCGTCGTTCGCTTCTGGATTGTTTGCATCATGCTTGCAGCCATTACGATAGTGACGCTGAAAATGCGATAGAAAGGGTTCTAAAATGGAAAAGAAAAAAAGAATTGTAGTGTTGGGTGCAGGAGAGAGTGGTGTCGGAGCCGCTGTGCTTGCCCAAGTGAAAGGGTTCGATGTATTTGTCTCGGATATGTCGGTTATCCAAGATAAATACAAAGAACAGCTCGATCGATATGAAATCCCCTTTGAAGAGGGGAAACATACCCCGGATTTGATATTGAACGCCGACGAGGTGGTCAAGAGTCCGGGTATTCCCGATAGGGCTCCCATGATAGCGGCTTTACGTGAAAAGAATATTCCTATTATTTCGGAAATAGAGTTTGCCGGTCGTTATACTCGTGCCCGCATGATTTGCATTACCGGGAGCAATGGGAAAACGACGACTACACTGTTGACTTATCATATTCTGAAAAGTGCCGGATTGAAAGTGGGACTTGCCGGTAATGTGGGGAAAAGTTTGGCCTTGCAGGTAGCGACTTGCGACTATGATTATTATGTCATCGAATTGAGTAGTTTTCAGTTGGATAATATGTATGATTTCAAAGCCCATATAGCTATCTTGTTGAACATTACACCGGATCATCTGGACCGGTACGATTATAAAATGGAGAACTATGTCGATGCCAAGTTTCGGATTATTCGAAATCAGACGGAAGACGATGCGTTTATCTATTGGAATGACGATCCCGTGATTACCGAGAAATTGTCGCAGTTGCCTTTGAAGTCGCAGCGATACCCGTTTGCCGAAACTCACGAGCCGGGGACGCAAGCGTACACCGAAGACGGAGCTTTGACGATCGATACTCCTGAGGCGAAGTTGACGATGGAGACCGATGAACTGTCGTTACATGGGAGGCATAATTTGTATAACTCGATGGCAGCCGGTCTTTCGGCCTGCCTGTTGAATGTGAAGAAAGAGTATGTTCGCAAGGCATTGAGCGATTTCGAGTCGGTAGAGCATCGTCTCGAACGGGTGGCTTCGGTGCGGGGTGTACAATTTATCAATGATTCGAAAGCTACGAATGTTAATTCGTGCTGGTATGCTCTGGAAAGCATGAAAACACCTGTGGTACTTATTTTAGGGGGAAAAGATAAAGGAAATGATTATTCTGAGATAGAGCAATTGGTTCGGGACAAGGTGAAAGCCTTAGTCTTTTTGGGTGTGGACAATAGTAAGCTCCATGCCTTTTTCGAGGGAAAAGTACCTTATATAACCGAGGCGAGCTCTATGAAAGAGGCTGTGGATAAGTCGTTTGCTTTGGCTACTCCGGGTGATACGGTTCTGTTGTCGCCTTGTTGCGCCAGCTTCGATTTGTTCAAAAGTTATGAGGACAGGGGCGACCAGTTCAAGGCTTGTGTTCGAGCTTTATAACCGTTATCGTTATGGAAATAGAAGTATCGGAAAAAGAGAAAAGGAGAAGCGACCCTTACATTTGGGGTATCATTATCATCTTGTATATCGTTTCGGTTGTCGAGGTTTACAGTGCGATAAGCCGGGAGATTACGGGTGGTGACGTGTATTCTCCCATCATCAAACATATCATGCTTCTTTTCTCCGGCTTTGTCATTACTTATGTCACGTCCCAGATACATTATAAATGGTTTAAGGTCTTGGCCTATCTGATGATACCTTTGACGATCGTTCTTCTCGTGAGCATTCTTTTCTGGGGGGATACGATTAACGGGGCAAAACGTACGATCTCGGTATTGGGAGTATCTTTACAGGGTTCGGAAGTCGCCAAAGTTACGATTGTGTTGGCTATGGCGACCGTTTTGGCGAAGACCCAGATAAAACGTGGGGTAAATATGAAAGGCGTTTTGTGGGTGGTCGGTCTGGTGACGATATTCAGCGCTTTGCTGTTTACTCAGGGATTGACCAACACGTTGCTATTTATCGGGATAAGTGTCTGCATGATGTTGATCGGGGGTGTCGAATTTTATAAATTGTTCGGTATCTTATTGGTGTATGTAGTCTTGGCTTTGGCTGTCATGCAGGCGAAAGATTTGATAACGGAAGTGAAAGCACAGCCGGAGACGCAGGAGGTAACGGTACAGGATAGAAACGAGGGAGATAAGGTGATCGTCCGGTCATCGACTTGGAAAAGCCGCTTGAAAGACTTTTTCGACCCTACTCCCGAATATGAAAAAGAGACTACACACAAGAACTTGCAGGAACATCGGGCGGCTATGGCTATGGCTCACGGTGGAATTACCGGAGTGGGACCTGGTAACAGTAGGGAATCGTCTCGGCTTCCGTTGGCGTTCTCGGACTATATTTATGCGATTATCATAGAAGATTTGGGATTTATCGTCGGTGGTATAGGCCTTTTGGTAGCTTATTTGATGATTTTGGCTCGTGCCGGTTTGATAGCTCGCCGGTGTACGAGGGCTTTCCCGGCATTGCTGGTCATGGGAATGGCGGTAATGATCGTGTTGCAGGCTTTGTTCAACATGGCTATCGTCGTGGGGGTTTTCCCGGTTTCGGGACAACCGTTACCATTGATTAGTAAGGGGGGAACTTCGATTTGGATGATGAGTTTCGGATTCGGTGTGATGTTGAGTGTGAGCCGTTATGCGGTGAAAGATTCCGGAAAGAAAATAAAAACAGAGAAAGAAAACGATTTACCGGAGGACTTGCAGGCTGCGAATCCTACCAATTTAGCATAGAAAGAATATGAAGCGAACGATAAGAGTTTTGATTAGCGGCGGAGGTACGGGGGGACATATTTTCCCGGCTATTTCTATCGCCAATGCGATAAAGGTGAAGTGCCCCGATGCCGAGATATTGTTCGTCGGAGCCGATAACCGCATGGAGATGGAGAAGGTTCCGGCTGCGGGATACCCGATTAAAGGTCTTCCCGTAAGCGGCTTTAACCGGAGTAATCCGTTGGCTAACTTCAAAGTGTTGTGGCGGCTGTGGAGAAGTCTGCGTATGGCTCGCCGTATCGTGCGGGATTTTCGTCCTGATGTGGCGGTAGGTGTGGGCGGATATGCCAGTGGTCCCACTTTGTGGGCAGCTGCGCATCGAGGTGTACCTACTCTCATTCAAGAACAAAACTCCTATGCGGGGGTCACGAATAAGTTGTTAGCATCGAAAGCACATACCATTTGTGTGGCATACGATGGTATGGAACGCTTTTTTCCTGCTGAAAAATTGGTGCTGACCGGCAATCCGGTACGGCAGGATTTGTGCAATGAGGCTTTAACTCGTACCGAGGCTGCCGCTTTCTTCGGCTTCGACCCGAATAAAAAAATTATTTTGTTGATAGGCGGTAGTTTGGGAGCTTTGACATTGAATACGGCTGTGGCAGAGTCTATTCCAGAGATTGTGAAAAGCGGAGTCCAGTTGATTTGGCAATGCGGAAAACGGTTCGACGAACGAGCTAAAATGGTATTGGAAGCAGCAGGCAATCCTACTTGTATTAAACAAATGCCGTTTATCGCACGCATGGATTTGGCCTATAAGGCAGCCGATTTGGTTATTTCGAGAGCGGGAGCCAGTTCCATATCGGAGCTTTGTTTACTTGGGAAGCCTGTGATTTTAGTACCGTCGCCTAATGTGGCGGAAGATCATCAGACCAAAAATGCGGAAGCCTTGTCGTCGAAAGGAGCGGCGATTCTCGTGCGGGATACCGAGGCTCGCCAACGGTTGATGCCTTGTGCTTTGTCGGTGGTTCACGATGAGGAATCTCTGACTTCGATGAGCCGGGAAATCGCGGCGTTGGCGCAGCGTGATTCGGCAGCCCGGATAGCCGATATAATTTTTGATATAGTCAATAAAAAATGAAACAGTATACATCTCTTTATTTCGTAGGAGCCGGAGGTATCGGCATGAGTGCATTGGTCCGGTATTTTTTGGCGAAGGGATATAAAGTCGCGGGTTATGATCGCACGCAGTCACCTCTGACTACCGAACTTAAAACCGAGGGGCTGGAAATCGTTTATGAAGAGTCGGTAGAGTCGATACCCGATTATTGCCGGAATCCCGAGACGACTTTGGTCGTTTATACTCCGGCGATTCCCGCAAGTCATGCCGGATTGGTTTATTTCAGGGAGCATGGTTTCCGAGTGGTAAAGCGTGCCGAGTTGTTGGGGCTGATTACGCAATCGAGCAAAGGCCTGTGCTTTGCCGGCACTCATGGCAAGACCACGACATCGAGTATGGCTGCTCATATCTTTCATGAATCTCCGATAGGTTGCAATGCGTTCTTGGGTGGTATTCTTCGAAATTATAATAGTAACCTTATCCTGTCGGAACAGTCGCCGTTTACGGTAATCGAGGCCGATGAATATGACCGTTCGTTCCATTGGCTGCATCCCTATATGGCTGTCGTTACGGCAACCGATCCCGATCATTTGGATATTTACGGAACCGAGGAGGCTTATTTGGAGAGTTTCGCTCGTTTCACTTCGTTGATACAGCCGGGTGGCTGTTTGATTATGAAGAAAGGTATCAAGCTGGTTCCCAGCGTAAAGGAGAATGTAAAAATATATACTTATTCGGCTCGTGACGGGGGTGATTTTCATGCCGGTAACATACGTATAGGCGACGGAACCATCGTGTTTGATTTTGTGATGCCGGAAGGGAGTGTCGCAGATATAGAGCTGGGTGTTCCCGTGGAGATAAATATCGAAAACGCAGTGGCTGCTATGGCGATAGCGTGGTTGAATGGGGTATCTGGCGACGATATGCGGAGAGCTATGGCCTCGTTCAAGGGTGCAAAACGCCGGTTCGAGTTTTGGGTGAGACGTCCCGACAAGGTAATGATAGACGACTATGCACATCACCCCGATGAATTGAAAGCCAGTATCCGTTCTGTGAAGGCTCTTTATCCCGGCCGCCGGTTGTCGGTGATTTTCCAGCCTCATCTGTACTCCCGTACTCGCGATTTCGCTCCGCAGTTTGCCGAGGCGCTGTCCCTTGCCGACGAGGTTTTTCTGTTAGACATTTATCCGGCGAGAGAATTGCCGATACCGGGCGTAACTTCGAAACTTATTTTTGACAAGATAACATGCAGAAATAAAGAACTTTGTTTGCGTGAAAAGTTGTTAGAACGGATAAAAGAGTGTAACTTTGACATTTTATTGACGATGGGGGCCGGCGATATAGACCGTTTGCTCCCTGAAATAGCGGCAATCGTAGAGTCGAAATGAAAGTACTGTTGAGATTTTTGTTGATGGTAGTGTTGGTATCCTATCTGTTTGTCTCGTTCTTTTTTTTACGCTCCTATGCAGCGGAGGATAAATGCAGGGACTTACAAGTGGAGATAACCGACAGTGCTGTATTGCATTATATCTCACCGGCCGATGTATATAACTATATCGAGGATTTCGAGATGGATCCTTGCGGGAAGCCTTTGGGAGGAATCGATACTGAAAAGATGGAGCGTACACTTATGTCGAACGGGGTGTTGGGCTCGGTCGAATGTTATAAAAAAGTAGGCGGAACCGTGTGTGTGGAAGTGACACAGCGTGTCCCGATTATGCGGGTGATGGCTGACGACGGAAATTACTACGTCGATGCAGAGGGGCAGCGCATGGCTGTCAGGACTCAATATCAAGCGCATCTACCTTTGGTGACGGGACGAGTGGACAGTGTGTTGACCTATCGGGATATGTTGCCGTTAGCTCGGTATATTTATAATCATCGGTTTTGGAATGCTCAAATTGAACAAATTTATGTCAATGAGCGTCATGAAGTAGAGTTGGTTCCCAGAGTGGGAGGCCAAACCATTTTGTTGGGCTCGGTACAGGATTTTGAAACGAAATTGGATAACTTGATGCTGGTTTATAAAAAGGTATTCAGTAAAGCTGGTTGGGCGATGTACGATACGGTTTCGTTGAAATTTAAGAATCAAGTCGTTTGTACCCGAAAGAAAAAATGAAATAAAAGTAACAATATATATGGATACGGAAAGATACATAGTAGCTGTCGAGATAGGAAGCTCGAAGATTACAGGCGCGATAGGAACTCGTTCTCTGAAAGGAGTCGTTACTGTGCTGGGAGTAGATACCGAACCATTGACCGGGAGTGTGAAGCGGGGTTTCGTCGTTAATCCCGATGAAGTTTCATCGAAAGTGAAACGTTTGATACGGAAATTGAATAACCGTATAGGCGCTTCGAAAAAAATCAAACAGGTGTATGTGGGAATCGGGGGACAATCTTTACATGCCGAAGACCACATGATAAGCCGAGATTATCCCGAAGGAACTCCCATTACGGAGGACATTATCAAACGCTTGCAGGAGGAAGCCCGGGAAATGCCTATTGCTGGAGCCGATATATTGGAGGTCGTTCGTACCGGAGTACTTGTCGATGATAAACCTAAATCGGGCAGAGAAGAAATCGAGGGCTCGAATCTGAAAATGAGTTTGAAGTTGATCGTGGCTCGTGACGATTTGAAAAAAAGTGTGTCCCGTTGTTTCTCTGGCGAGCCTTCGGTAGTGCGTTATATTCCTACTACGTTGTCTACTGCTTATGTGGCGTTGAGTAACGAAGACCGCCAAGCCGGAGTCATGTTGGTCGATTTCGGTGCGGAAACGACGACAGTTTCGATTTATAAGGACGGGCTTTTGCGCTATCTTTCTACGATACCGTTAGGAGGGTATAACATTACCCGCGATATTATGACATTGAAAGTTACCGAACCGGAGGCCGAGTCGTTTAAAGTGCGGTTGGGCTCTGCTAAGGTAATGGGCGAAGAATCGAACATTACGCTTCGGGGAGAGAGTTCGTCTGAAATAAAAAGTTTGGATTTGTCGAAGGTAGTCAAAGCTCGTATTGAGGAGATCGTGGCCAATGTCAATGCTCACTTCGAGTATGCGAAATGTGACCGTAAAAGTTTAGGAGCCGGTATGGTGATTGTAGGAGGTGCATCCAAACTATCCAATCTGGCGGAACTTATCGCAGAGAAGTGCGATATTCGTGTGAGGAAAGGAGCTCTTCGTCAGGATATGTTGTTAGATGTAGCTTCTCAATCGAAGAGTGCCGACTATTTGCAGATTCTGGGGTTGCTTTATTGTGGAAAAGAGAATTGCGTCGAAGTCTTACCTAAGGTTGTCGATGAGCCGGAAGACGAGCCGCATGAAGAAGTAAAGCCGTTGAGCCCAAAGGAGAAAAGGGCGCAAGAGAAGGTACAGGAGAAAGCGGAACAAGAGCGTCGGAAACGGGAAGCCGCAGATGCAAAGCGAGAAGAAAAGGAACGTAAGAAGCGAGAAAAAGAGGAGAAAGTGAAGGGGCCGGGGCTCTTCGGAAAATTGAAAGAGATGGTGAAGAAGGCCGAAAACCTGCTCGATGATGAAAACGATAATTTTTAAATGGAGAACATCATGAACGAATTAGATATAAATAATCCTCAGTTACCCGATTTTATTGTTCCCGGAGCTGATGAAAAAAAACAGGACGAACCGGCAAAGATTAAAGTGATAGGTGTCGGCGGAGGCGGAGGAAATGCCGTGAACCATATGTACCATCAAGGTATAGGTGGTGTCAGTTTTGTTCTTTGTAATACCGATGCGCAAGCGTTGCGAAATTCGCCTGTTCCTGTAAAAGTTCAGTTGGGGGCTAAGGGTGAAGGAGCCGGAAACATTCCGGAGGTCGCTAAGAAATTGGCCGAAGAGAGTGCCGCCGAAGTCGAAGCCTTGTTCGACGATAATACACGCATGGCCTTTATTACGGCCGGAATGGGCGGAGGAACCGGAACGGGAGCCGCTCCCGTGGTTGCCCGGATTGCTAAGGAGAAGGGTGTGCTTACAGTGGGCATCGTGACAATCCCGTTTCTCTTTGAAGGAGAACCGAAGATATTACAGGCTTTCGCCGGTGTGGAGGAAATGCGGAAGCATGTCGATGCTTTGTTGGTGATCAATAACGAGCGATTGTGTAAAATATATCCCGATCTTTCTTGGACGACCGCTTTCGCCAAAGCGGACGATTCGTTGTCGAATGCAGCCCGGAGTATAGCTGAGCTGGTGTCGAAAGATGGAAAAATCAACCTTGATTTCGCCGATGTACGCACGACGCTGAAAGACGGAGGAGCTGCTGTAATCAGTACCGGATCTGGCGAGGGTGAGCATCGCATGAGCCGTGCGATTCAAAATGCACTGACTTCTCCTCTTTTGAAGGAGAGCGATATTTATGGAGCGGAACGAGTACTGTTCAATCTCTATTTTTCACCCGAAGAGGGGGAGGAGCTTCGTATGCAGGAATCCAAAGAGTTGAGCGAGTTTATGTTGCGTTTCAAGAAGAAAGTAAATGTTATTTGGGGATATACTCACGATTCTTCTTTGGGCAAGGCCGTGAAAATTACCATTTTGGCTACGGGATTCGAGGTGTCTGACTTGACGTTCAAAGGGGAATATGGCGGTGATGCCGACGAGCATATCGCTCAATCGCAATATATTGTTTTGAAACCCGATCAACTCGATGATAACGATTTGTTAGAAAAGTTGGATAAGACACCCGCTTATGACCGTCCGAAAGATTTTCGCGATAATTTCGACGGTTCGGAGAAAAAAGAGGAGAGTAACGGTAGTGGCCGTCGTACCATAAGGTTTTAATCGAAAACTATAAAATAGATATAGGATTATGAATTTATTCGATCAGGTCAGCAACGACATTAAAAGTGCCATGCTGGCAAAAGACAAAGTGAGATTGGAAGCCCTGCGGGGAATTAAGAAAGAGTTTTTAGAGGCAAAAACAGCCAAAGGCGCCGACGGAGAATTGACGGACGACATGGCGATGAAGATATTGGCAAAGATGGTGAAGCAGAGGAAGGAAAGCGCTCAGATTTATACCGAGCAGAATCGTCCCGATTTGGCCGAACCGGAATTGGCCGAAGCTGCTGTCATAGAAACCTATTTGCCCAAGCAGATGAACGAGGAAGAGTTGACCGAAGCATTGAAAACGATTATCGCTCAGGTAGGAGCTACTACTCCGCAAGAGATGGGAAAGGTGATGGGAGTAGCTACCAAACAGTTGGCAGGGCGTGCCGATGGCCGCGCTATTTCTGCGAAAGTAAAAGAACTGTTGGCTTAATACAGAATAAATATTTGAATTGAACTATGCTTACACTAAGTGTTATTAAGGAGAATCCCGAAGAGGTGATTCGTCGTTTGGCAATTAAACATTTCGATGGCAAAGAAGCTATAAACCGGGTTCTTGAATTGGATAAAATACGTCGGGCATCTCAGGCCGAGTTGGACGGGAAGTTGGCCGAATTGAAAGTCTTGGCGGCTCAGACCGGACAACTTATGAAAGCCGGTAAAAAAGAGGAAGCCGAAGCTGTGAAAATGAAGACCGCAACCATTAAAGAGTCTACCAAAGAGTTGGAAGAGTCGATGGTGTCGGCAGAAAAGGAGATTACCGATATTTTATTGACTGTTCCCAATTTGCCGTATGCCGGAGTACCCGAAGGTCGTACTGCCGAAGACAATATTGTGGAAAAGACCGGCGGAGTGATTCCCGAACTTCCCGCCGATGCGCTTCCGCACTGGGATTTGGCCAAGAAATACGATTTAATCGATTTCGAGTTGGGTGTGAAGATTACCGGTGCAGGATTCCCTGTGTATAAAGGCAAAGGCGCTCGGTTGCAACGGGCTTTGATTTCGTTCTTTTTGGATGCCGCTCGCGAGGCCGGTTACCTCGAAATACAACCTCCTTATGTCGTGAATGCCGCTTCCGGTTACGGTACAGGGCAATTACCCGACAAAGAGGGTCAAATGTATCATTGCAACGAAGACGATTTGTATCTTATTCCCACAGCCGAAGTTCCGGTGACGAACCTCTACCGTGACGTAATTTTCAATGAATCGGATCTACCGATTAAGAATACGGCTTATTCGGCTTGTTTCCGTCGTGAAGCTGGTTCGTACGGAAAAGACGTGAGGGGATTGAATCGTCTGCATCAGTTCGATAAAGTGGAGATTGTGCAGATACAACACCCCGACCATTCGTATGAAGCTTTGGAAGAGATGAAAGCTCATGTACAGAGTTTGGTGGAACGTCTCGAATTACCGTGGCATATTTTGCGTTTGTGTGGCGGCGATATGAGTTTTACCTCGGCCATAACATTCGATTTCGAAGTATATTCTGCCGCACAGAAACGTTGGTTGGAAGTTAGCTCGGTATCCAATTTCGAAAGCTATCAGGCCAATCGGTTGAAATGCCGTTATCGTGGAGCCGATAAGAAGACGCATTTGTGTCATACGTTGAACGGTAGCGCTTTGGCATTGCCCCGTATCATGGCAGCCTTGTTGGAGAATAACCAGACCCCCGAAGGTATAAAGATACCCAAAGTGTTGGTTCCTTATTGCGGGTTCGATATTATCGATTAAGGATTGAATTAAATCGTATATAAAACGGGGCAGTATGATTTTTTCATACCGCCCCGTTTTATTGAATCCGGAAAATAACAGGGTTCTTTTGTTTGTATCTTGTAACCGTTCCTTTTACTTTCTGCCGAAATCGGCGGGGATTTCACCCCATTTCTCGGTATCCCATTTGATGATGGTATTGGCATAGACGTGAGTATGCAGCCAGCGTTCTGCCCGTGCGATAAGGTCGAATATGGGAGCATTGGCTGCGTTGGGGGCTAGTTTGGTCTTGCATTTTTTTTGTTTAATCCATAGTATGGCATTACGGCTGTCGGAATAGATGGGTATATCGGAGTCTCGCTGTTGCAAGTAGGCCAACCCATGAACGAGGGCGAGGAACTCTCCTATGTTGTTTGTACCTTGCTCCAAAGGGCCTACATGAAACAGTTCGATTCCCGATTTCGTGTCTACTCCCCGGTATTCCATTTTTCCGGGGTTTCCGCTACAAGCCGCATCGACCGATAGACTGTCGGCGATAACCGAAGGAGGTAAGATGGGAGCGGACAGTTTGTCACGGGAGTGTTCGTCTATTTTACGCATGACATCGAAATAGTCGTCGGGGGCATTGCGGAAGGCTTCGGTAGCGGCTTCCAGACTGTCGAAACTTTTGTATTTCGCTCCTTTGAAATTGTCGACTTGTTCTTTGCATTCCTCCCAAGAATCGAAAATTCCACGGGCACGCCCTTCCCATACGACATAATATTTGTATTTGGCCATGATTCGGTTATCGTTATAAATGACGGGTACAAAAATATAAAAATTGTCGTATCTTTACGCACGTTAGCGGAGATAAGCCGGTGCGATGTTTCTTTTATATTGCCGATAAGCCGATTCTCCGTGGCATAATCGAATAGCGATGAGAAGAATTGGTATATACGGAATTTTATCGGTAGTCTTGTTTGGCCTGATCGGGTGTGCTCCCGGCAAGAGCGACAAGGAGGAAAGTGTGCGTTTATATAAAGAAGCGATAGTTTTGCTGGGGAGCGATTCCGTGACTATCGATGATTGTCTGGCAGCCCAGAGATTATTGGAACAAGCTCTTGATGCCGATAGCGAAAATATAGATGTATATTTCGGGAAGGTGTTGAACGAGTTGAATTTGTGGCGTCCGGACAGTGCTTACCGGACAGCTTCGGCCGCTATCGAAAAAATAGGAGAAACGGGGAAAAACCGTATGAAGGCTTATTTTTATACGGTAAAAGGGTTTATCGCTTATGACCGGGGTGACGAGGCAGATGCCGAGAAACAACTGTCGGAAGCCTTGTTTTTGTATGAGAGTTATTTAACGGAGGATCCGGCGAATATGGACTATTTGTTGAACAAATCGGTCTTGTTATCGGGATTGGAGGGGAAACAAACGGCTTTGGACTTTATTGCAAAGTCGCCTTTGAAAGAAGCAGATAAACAGGCGTTGATTCACTCTTTGTCGGAGTTTGAATTTCGACAGTTCGGAGAGACTTGGAGAGCGAAGCATGATGCTCTGGTCGCTAACGGACTGACAGAGACAAATACGATATCGAATACTTTTAAGAAATGAAGCCTTTGTTTTTGGTTGGATACATGGCGGCAGGCAAGACAACATTGGGACGCCGGGCGGCTCAGCTTTTGAATGTCGAGTTTATCGACCTCGATGCTTATATCGAATCTAGATACAGGAAACGGATATCCGATTTGTTTGCCGAACGGGGAGAAGAGGGTTTCAGGGATATAGAGCGTCGTATGTTGCATGAGGTAGCGGAGTTTGACAATGTGTTGGTCGCTACGGGCGGAGGTACACCCTGTTTTTTCGATAACATGGAGTACATGCGTCACCGGGGAGTCACGATTTATTTGGCCGCTTCTGTACAGACGTTGTGCAGACGCTTGTCCCATGCAAAAGTAAAACGCCCGTTGGTGGCGGGTAAAACGCCGGAGGAACTGTATGAGTACATTACCGAGATGTTGAATCGTCGCGAGTCTTATTACCGGCAAGCCGATTATCGTTTCGATGCCGACGGGTATGAATCGCTCGATTCGGTCGACGAGGCTGTGCATCGGCTGGCTGTCTTGATGCAAAATCCTGCTTATGGAGATGGAGCCGATGAAATATAAATATATAATTCTGGTTTTTACCGAAGTATATTTGTAAATTCGTCTTTATAAATTTAAACTTCGTGGTTATGGCTGGTAGCTTTGCTTGTAAATCGAATGTAGGGGTCGCACCCCAAGAACAATTGTTGGGAACGATGGCCGGTAACAGACGTTTTTCCATAGGGTTACCGGCGGAACATAACGGAGGGGAAAAACGATTCCCTCTGACGCCCGAGGGGGTTGCCTTGTTGACCAAAGAGGGGTATCGCATTTTTGTGGAAAGCGGAGCCGGCGAGGGTATCAAGTATTCCGATTTACATTATACCGAGGCTGGGGCGCAAGCGACAGCAGCCTCAGAAGTTTTCAGATGCGATGTCGTTCTTAAAATTACTCCGTTGAATGAACAGGAGGCTGCTATGATACGTCCGGGGGTGTTTCTGCTCACGTTGTTGCAGCCTCAATATCAATCGGCTTCGGTCGTGCGCATATTGATGCAAAAGAAAGTTACGGCAGTTGCGATAGATTTGATAACCGATGAGCGAGGCCGTTATCTTTTTGCCGATATATTAGACGAAATTGACGGTCGTGCAGCCATTGTGTTGGCTTCGGAATTGTTGAGTAACCGGAGTGGAGGAAAGGGTGTTCTGTTGGGGGGTATCCCGGGGGTCGCCTCTTCGGAGGTTTTGATTATAGGAGGAGGTCTTGCAGGCCGTGCGGCGGCTCGTGCCGCTTGTGGATTGGGTGCTTTGGTGAGGGTATTCGATAATGATTTTTATCGTTTAAAAGCTACTCAGTTGGAAGTGAGTCCTTCTATCTTTACTTCCAATATGCACCCTCATGTTTTGGAAAACGCCATGCGCTCGGCCGATGTGGTTATTGGCACGGAAGTGCCGGAGGGAGGCCGTTTAGGAGTAAGCTATATCGAGATGATGAAACGAGGGGCATTGTTGTTCGATTTGTGTATGGATAAAGGAGGCTGTTTCGAAACGTCGAGTTGTAGCGAGGCTCCTTGTAATAAAGTGTATGAGCAATGCGGCGTTTTGCATTATTGCTTGTCGAGCGTTGGATCTGCCGTTGCCCGAACGGCATCGATGGCGTTGAGCAATTTATTAGTTCCGGTATTGATCGATTTGAATGACCCTGCCATGCTCTATGGCCATATAAAGTCGGACGAAAGGCTTCGGAATGCCGTGTATTTGTTCGGTGGAAAGTTGACTTATAAGGAGTTGAGCATACGGTTGGGATTGCCTTATTATGATATGGCTCTTTTTATGTCGATGTTTTGAAAAGATGCTTTGTTTTTATCGGAACAGCTTTTAAAATAATGAATAGATAGGGAACTTACATATTTCTATGAAAATATTTCAAATGCTTACAAAAAAACACTATCTTTGCTAAAATAGTAATATTGGAATTGAAATATATCATGTTGGATTAAAATTGTAATATAAACATGACGGAAAAAACAAAAGTGAAAGTATTGGAAGAAGTCGTGGTACGATTTTCCGGCGATTCCGGTGACGGAATGCAATTGGCCGGGAATATCTTTTCCAATGTTTCGGCCGGTATCGGTGATGAAATTTCTACATTCCCCGATTATCCGGCAGAGATACGTGCTCCGCAAGGAACGTTAGGGGGAGTGTCTGGTTTTCAAGTTCATATAGGGAAAGGTGTTCACACTCCGGGAGACTTGGCCGATGTATTGGTTGCCATGAATCCGGCAGCTTTAAAAACAAATGCTCGCTATGTGAAAAAAGGCGGTGTGGTGATTATTGACTCGGATAGCTTTCGGGCCAGCGATTTGGAGAAAGCGGCGTTTACGACGGACGATCCCATTCAAGAGGCGGGCCTTTCTCATGCACAAATCGTTCCGGTAGCGATTACCCAAATGGTGAAAGATTCATTGGCCGATTCAGGCTTGGACAACAAGTCTATCGTACGGTGTAAAAATATGTTTGCCTTAGGGCTTGTCTGTTGGTTGTTCGACCGTCCTTTGGAACAAGCTCAACATTTATTGAAAAATAAATTTGCCAAGAAACCGGCTATTTACGAGGCTAATGCCAAAGTTATGCGCGACGGGTATAATTATGGGAACAACATACATGCTTCGGTTTCGACTTATCGAGTGGAGTCTGCACAAGTGAAGCCCGGTATTTATACCGATGTGAACGGAAATACGGCTACCGCATGGGGTTTGATAGCCGCATCTGAAAAGTCGGGATTGCCTTTGTTCTTAGGAAGTTATCCCATTACCCCGGCCACAGATATTTTGCATGAGTTGGCCAAGCGGAAAGATTTAGGGGTAAAGGCCATTCAAGTGGAGGACGAGATAGCCGGTGTTTGTACGGCTATCGGGGCTTCGTTCGCCGGAAATTTGGCAGTGACTTCCACGTCGGGGCCCGGTTTGGCATTGAAGAGCGAGGGTATAGGTTTGGCCGTTATGGCGGAATTGCCTTTGGTCATTATCGATGTTCAGCGAGGTGGGCCGTCCACGGGATTGCCGACGAAAACCGAGCAGACCGACTTGTTGCAGGCTCTCTACGGTCGCAATGGGGAGAGTCCGGTGGTAGTGGTGGCAGCCTCTACACCGACCGATTGTTTCGATATGGCATTTCAAGCGGCTAAAATCGCTTTGGAGCACATGACTCCCGTTATCTTGTTGACCGACGGATTTATTGGAAATGGCTCTTCGGCATGGCGTATTCCGGAAATCGATGAATATCCGGAGATAAAGCCCAATTATGTCATGCCGGAACAACAAGGTACGTGGAAACCATACGACCGTAACGAAAAATCCGTACGTTATTGGGCGAAACCCGGAACAGAGGGATTCATGCACCGGCTCGGAGGATTGGAAAAGGATTATAAGACTAGCGCAATTTCTACTGACCCCATCAACCATGAAAAGATGGTTCGTGCCCGGCAGCAGAAAATCGACGGTATAGCCACCGATATTCCTTTGTTGAAAGTGTCGGGCGATTCTTCTGCCGATTTATTGGTTGTCGGTTGGGGCGGAACCTACGGACATTTGTATTCTGCCGTGGAAGCTATGAATGCAGAAGGGAAACCTGTGGCTTTCGCTCATTTCAATTATATCAATCCGTTGCCCGCGAATACCGAGGAGATATTACGGCGATATAAAAAAGTGGTCGTTTGCGAGTTGAATAACGGGCAGTTTGCATCGTATTTGTCAGGGAAAGTTCCGGGTGTGAATTTCTTGCGATATAATAAAATTCAGGCACAGCCGTTCATGGTGAGTGAGTTGATGGCGCATTTTTCAAAGCTTTTGGAGGAATAGGATATGGAAGAACAAAAGGAATATACGGCAAAGGATTTTAAAAGCGACCAGTATGTACGTTGGTGTCCGGGTTGTGGAGACCATTCTATCGTGGCTGTGTTGCAGAGAGCTATGGCGACATTGGGAGTGCCTCCCCACGAAACGGTGGTGATTTCGGGTATCGGCTGTTCGTCGCGTTTGCCTTATTATATGAATGCCTATGGTTTTCATACGATTCATGGTCGTGCCGCAGCTGTGGCTACCGGGGTGAAGACGGCTAATCCCGATCTGATGGTATGGCAGATTTCGGGAGATGGCGACTGTCTGGCTATCGGTGGGAACCATTTTATTCATTCGGTACGTCGGAATGTGGATATCAATGTGGTCTTGATGAATAATAAGATATACGGTTTGACGAAAGGCCAATATTCCCCGACGAGCGATCGAGGTTTCGTTACTAAATCGTCTCCTTATGGAACGGTGGAAGATCCTTTCATTCCGGCAGAACTCGTTTTTGGGGCGAGAGGAACATTTTTCGCTCGTTCGCTCGATGTGGAGATGTCTGTTTCGCAAGAAGTATTGGTAGAAGCTGCCCGCCATAAAGGAACGTCGGTGGTGGAGCTGTTGCAGAATTGTGTGATTTTCAATAATAATATTCACAGTTATGTGGCTGATAAAGAGTTCCGTGCCGACCGGACTGTTCATTTGCGTCATGGTGAAAAGATGATTTTCGGGAAAGACAATAATCGAGGCCTCGTGTTGGACGGTTACAAATTAAAGGCTGTGACTATCGGGGAGAACGGTGTGACTCTCGATGATATTTTGGTACATGATGCCAAGTCTCCCGATAATTTCTTGCATCAAAGTCTTGCGATGATGGACGGACATGAACTGCCTTTGGCGATAGGTGTGATTCGTAATGTGGAGGCTCCCGTATATGACGAAGAGGTGGATAGACAAGTAAAAGAGGTAACCTCGAAAGTACCTTATTCCTCCTTGCGTGAATTTTTGTTGACCGGGGAGACTTGGGAAGTGAAATAATGTATTTTCTCCAAAAGGGTAATAGCACCCGAAAGACTGTCTGTATAGCCTTTCGGGTGCTATTGTTATATGTTTGAGAGACAATTCTTTTTAAGAAATTCAGAGCTTGACTGCCTTGAAAAATTTTCTTAGATTTGTGTGGATAAATTGTGAAATAAGGGAATATGGATTGATTCATGATTGTTATTCCTGTCAAGAAAAGATATAGGTGTATTAAAAAATTGGTTGAATGGTTGTAACGTTAGTAATTTTAGCTTTATCGGCAGTGTTTTTCGTGAGTGGTAAAATTCGCTCTGATGTGGTAGCCTTGTGCGCTTTGGTTTTGTTGTTGCTTTTCCACATTCTTACTCCCGATGAGGCGTTGTCCGGATTCTCCAATTCGGTCGTGATTATGATGATCGGTCTTTTCGTAGTAGGTGGTGCGATATTCCAAACCGGGTTGGCGAAGATGATAAGCGGAAAGATATTGCAGTTGGCAGGAAAGAGCGAGACAAGGCTTTTTATTTTGGTCATGCTGGTTACTTCGGCTATCGGAGCTTTTGTGAGTAATACGGGTACGGTAGCCTTGATGCTGCCTATTGTCGTGAGTCTGGCTGCCAACGCTCATATAAATTCAAGTCGCTTGCTTATGCCTTTGGCTTTTGCCAGCAGTATGGGAGGTATGATGACGTTGATAGGTACTCCGCCGAACCTTGTCATACAGAATGCCTTGACCAATGCCGGTTTTGAACCGCTTACTTTCTTTTCTTTCTTGCCGGTCGGTTTGATTTGTGTTTTTGTAGGAATGGTCGTATTGATGCCTTTGAGTAAAATTTTCCTAACTAAACGGGGATCCGAAAAGTCCGATAGTAAAAACAAGAATAAATCTTTGAACGAGTTGGCAAGAGAATATCAGCTTTCCGAGAATTTGTTTCGGATACAAATCCCCGAAAAATCGATAGTTGCCGGCAAAACGATTGTCGAGTTGAATATTCGCCAACAATATCATTTGAATATATTGGAGGTACGGCGCACTGTTTCGTCGCAGTCCCGGTTGTTGAAAACGGTCAATCAGAAATTGGCCGATCCGGGTACTGTATTACGCTCCGGCGATGTGTTGTATGTGAATGGCGATTTCGAAAAAGTGAGGGAGTTTGTTTCTCGATTTTCTTTGGTATTATTGGATGCCCATACCATCGAAGACGGCAAGGGTAACTTGACTTCCGATTTGGCTTTCTATGACATAGGTATCGCCGAGATTGTCTTGATGCCCTCGTCACGTTTGTTGAAACAGACGGTCGGAGATTCGGGATTTCGGGAAAAATTCAATGTCAATGTATTGGGCATAAGGAGAAAGAACGATTATATATTGCATGATTTGAAAGATGTGAAGATGTTGTCGGGCGATGTTTTGCTCGTGCAAGGTACATGGAAGGATATAGCTCGGTTGAGTTCGGAGGATTCCGATTGGGTGGTACTCGGCCAGCCGTTGAGCGAAGCCGCGAAAGTTACTCTCGATTATAAAGCTCCGGTCGCTGCTGCGATTATGCTTTTAATGATTCTTATGATGGTGTTCGATTCTATACCAGTGGCTCCGGTTACGGCTGTGATGATTGCTGCGATACTTATGGTATTGACCGGTTGTTTCAGGAATGTGGAGGCAGCCTATAAAACAATTAACTGGGAGAGTGTCGTTCTTATCGCCGCCATGCTTCCCATGTCGTTGGCTTTGGAAAAGACAGGGGCATCGGAATATATATCGAATAGTTTGGTTAGCGGCTTGGGCGGTTACGGGCCTTTGGCTTTAATGGCTGGTATCTATTTTACGACTTCATTGATGACGATGTTCATCAGTAACACGGCAACAGCCGTTTTGTTGGCTCCTATCGCCATGCAATCCGCATTACAGATCGGAGTGAGTCCTTATCCGTTTTTATTCGCTGTTGCCGTGGGGGCGAGCATGTGTTTCGCTTCTCCGTTTTCTACGCCACCCAATGCGCTGGTTATGCCTGCCGGTCAGTATACTTTCATGGATTATGTAAAGGTGGGTTTGCCTTTACAGATTATTATGGGGATAGTTATGATTTTTATTTTACCTTTGTTATTCCCATTTTAAAGAAGAATTTATGTCCCGAAAAAAGCGTCTTGCCGTATTTGCCAGTGGAACCGGCAGTAATTTCGAAGCGATTGTGACTGCTTGCGAGCAGGGTAAGATCCCGGCCGAAACAGTGGCTTTGGTTTGCGATAAACCTTCGGCTCGTGTCGTAGAACGAGCTTCACGTCATGGTGTGAAGTCTTTTACTTTCGACCCTAAGTCTTTTGCTTCTAAGGTCGAAATGGAGACCGTCATTGCCGATTTTCTCGATGAGAACGGGGTGGATTTGGTTTGTTTGGCCGGGTATATGCGGATTATTTCGGATACATTGTTATCGCGTTACGACGGTAAGATTATTAATATACACCCTTCTTTGCTCCCCGCTTTTCCCGGAGCTCGTGCCGTAGAACAAGCTATGGAGTACGGGGTGAAAGTGTTCGGAGTAACTATTCATTATGTGGACCGTACGGTAGATGGCGGACGGATTATCGCCCAACGGGCTATCCCGTACGAAGGAAACGATATCGATGAGTTATTCGGACTCATTCATGCGGTCGAACATGAACTTTACCCGGAGACGATCGCTCGGTTGTTGTCTGTTTAATGTTTGTAACGAGTCTATGTTCAGTAGAAAATTCATGGGGATAGACTTGAATGTTGATGAATGAGAGGGACTTAATCCGCTAACTGTGAGGAGAAACGTTTCCGGTTAGGTTGAACTTGTCCTGCTTTTGGAGAGGGTAGTTCACTATTGACCTCCTCCATTGCCGTGTCCCGCAGCATTACGGGGTGTGGCATTAGCCATATAGGGAAGGTGTCACGAAGTGACGGAGGAGCTGGAAACAGTATTTCATCAGTCGGTTTATGTTGGGTCTTTAACCCCCTCGCCCTATGGGCACTCCCCCTATATTCCCTTACGGGAACACAGGGGGAGAGGTTGAGATGTATTCCTTTTTCGCCCTTGCTTTGATTTTATGAGCTACACAGAGAGAAAGGGGTGTAAGTGTCGTTTTGAACAGCTTTTTACCCTTTCGGAACTTTGTGGGTATTCTCCCTTTTCCCCTGCCGTGTTTCGTAGCCTTACGGGGTGTTCTGTGAAACAGTAGAGACACTGAACAATCCATTGATTATCGATTGAGCCCAAATCTATATAAACAAAGAGCCGCTATAAATTTTATAGCGGCTCTTTGTCGTATGGGCTTTTTATTTATGAACTTCTACCCGTTGTGTCGAGGGTTTAGTTGCATTGCGCTCCTCTGTGGCTTTTACGACGGCTTCGGCAAGTTGCTTGAAAGCTAATCCGGTAATGGTATCGTCGAGTGCCACGGGGTGTCCCGCATCACCGCTTTCGCAGATACTTTGTACAATAGGTATTTGTCCCAAAAGAGGAACTCCGGTTTCTTGGGCCAGTCGTTTCCCTCCGTCTTTACCGAACAGGTAGTATTTGTTTTCCGGGAGTTCGGCAGGAGTGAACCAACTCATGTTCTCGACCAATCCCAGTATAGGGACGTTTACCTTATCCCCGGTAAACATACTGATACCTTTGCGGGCATCAGCCAAAGCAACTTCTTGCGGAGTGGTTACTACAATCGCTCCGGTGATAGCGAGTGTCTGTACCAAAGTGAGGTGTATATCGCTGGTTCCCGGTGGCAAATCGAGTACAAAATAGTCGAGTTCGCCCCATGCGGCATCGGTGATGAGTTGTTTCAAAGCATTACTTGCCATTCCTCCCCGCCAGAGTACGGCATCGTTTTTACGAACAAAAAAACCGATGGAAAGGATCTTCACGCCGTATCGCTCGACCGGGAGAATGAGATCGCGTCCTCCGATGTTCTCGGTATAGACTTCGGTGTCTTCGATATTGAACATCGTGGGAGCCGAAGGGCCGAATATGTCGGCATCCAGCAGCCCGACTTTATACCCTTGGCGGGCCAACGCCACAGCTAAATTGGAGGCTATGGTAGATTTACCAACGCCGCCTTTTCCCGATGAAACGGCAATGATATTCTTTACATCGGGCAAGGGATTCTCGGGGTTCGGACGAGCTGTTTGTCTTGCCTTTACAGCTATATTTCCTTTGATATTTACTTCTGGACTTACGAAAGTGAGAATGGCAGTTTCGGCGGCTTTCACGACCGATCGGATAAAAGGATCGGTCGGCTTGTCGAAAATGATGGAGAAACTTACTTTGTTACCGTCGATACGAATGTCGTCTTCGATCATTTCGTTAGCGACCAAATCTTTCCCGTTGCCCGGGTAACGCACTTTGGCGAGTGCGTCGAGTATTAGTTTCGGATATAGTTGCATATTGTCGTGTTATTTTGATGTTGTATTTTCTTGACTGCTTTGTTTACCGCTACGTTTTCCCCGATTGAAGCTCCGGTATGTGTCATAAGGAATATCAACGTCGGGTTCGATGAATTGTTCACGGGGTTGGCAGACGAAACGAATATATTTGATATTCATGCCCCGTTCGAGCCACTGTTGCTCGTAGAAAGTTTTTATTTCCAGTATGTCGTCGGTTATTCCCGAATGGTAGAGATCGTCGGTCGAAACCTGTACGGGATAGCCGTTTGCTTTTACCATTTCACAAGTATAGGTGTACATGAACGGACTGTCGCTTTTCAGATGGATCAAACCTTCGGGCGATAGAATATTTTGGTATAGTTGCATAAACCGGGTAGAAGTGAGCCGCTTTCTCACTTTTTTCATTTGCGGGTCGGGGAAGGTAATCCATATTTCTGATACTTCACCTTTGGCAAAAAAACGATCGATCAACTCTATATTGGTACGAAGAAAGGCTACGTTATTTATTCCTTCTTCGAGGGCCTGTTTGGCTCCACTCCACATGCGGGCTCCCTTTATATCTATTCCTATAAAGTTTTTTTGCGGGTAACGTTTTGCCAGACCTACGGCATATTCGCCTTTTCCACAGCCCAATTCAAGGACTATCGGATTTTCATTTTTGAAGAATTGTTTTCCCCATTTGCCTTGCATCTCAAATCCTTTTTCTTGTAGTGCAGAGAAAGGATATTGGAATACATGTGGGTAGCCTTGCAGGTCGTCGAATTTTTTCAGTTTATTTTTTCCCATTTTGAAATGAATATCGACAAGTTCTGGTTAATTGACTCTTCCTAATTTTAAATGATAGTATTTTCCTGATTCTATTTGTACAGAAAGGATAAATACTTCTCCCGAATACGATTGAGTATCGATTTTCGCTTCGGTCGTTTTGCCTTGTTTTTGATATATTGTGCGTCCGTCAATTGTATACAGGGTTATGCGGTGCATGGGTTCGTACGAATTTACGATGAGTATTTTTTGTTCGAAATATGCTTTCAACGCCTTGTCGTCGATTTGTTGCTCATCTACCTCGGATAAATAACGAATGTCAAACTCTTTCCATTGAGGCGTGTTCAAATAGAGAGATAGACTTTCGTCGGGGATTCCCAGCCGGCAATCTTTTTGCGGAACATTTCGAAAGACATTTTCTCCCAGTATCGGAGGCTCGGTCGGATAGGATAACATAACATTCAATCTCGTGCAATTATCGAAGGCGTGGTCTCCGATGGTCTTGACTGTCGACGGTATTTTTGCGGAAAATAAATATTTCATGCCATAGAACGGCCATCGACCTATTTTTTCAGTTCCTTCGGGCAGGAAGGAAAGTCCTGCTATTCTACTGCATCCGGCAAATGCATAATCGCCTATGGTTCGGACAGACTCTGGTAGAATACAGTCGGTGAGCGATGTGCAATAATAGAATGCACCTTCTCCTATTTCTGTTATGGTATTGGGGGCTTGTATGGAGAGTAGTTTTGTACAATGGTCAAAGGTGTAAGGGGGCAGGTTTTCCAATGGACATTCTTTTATATCGACCTCTGTTAACGAGATACAGTGGGAGAAACAACCTTCGCCCATAGATTCTAGTTTTTGAGGGAGTGTTATTCCCGTCAGAGACGAGCATCCGGCAAAACATTCTTTGCCGATAGATTGTAACGAGGCGGGTAGGGTTATCGAGGATAAGGCGGTACAGTTGAGAAATGCTTGGTTTCCTATCGAACGAAGGACAGACAGGGAGAGGTCTATTCCAGTAAAAGAGGTGCATTGTTTGAATGCATATTCGCCTATTTTTTCCAATGTCTGTGGTAACGATGTGTTCAAAGAGAAACAGTCGCAAAAAGCGAATCCTGCTATTTCTTGTAAATTGTTTCCCCAATCTATGTTTTTTAGTTTAGGACAGCCTGCGAAAGCGCCTTTTCCTATTTTTTCGGTATTCCGGGGGAGCCGTACGGTCGTTAACTCTTGAAATCCGAAGAATGTGTTTGCCGGAATACAGTTGGCATCGAAACGGGTTTGATTTCCGAGGTAAATATCTCGACTTTCGAATGCATCTATCGTACAATCTGCAAGGTCTATGCCGGTTAAGTGAAATAGGGAGTCGTTTATGAAAGTAAAATCGCGAACGTCGATTGTTCCTGAGACGGTTAGATTCGTGATTGTCCGATGCTGTTCTCCGATGAGAGATTGTAGTTGTCCCGCTTCGGTGTGACAATTGTAATTTGTCGCCTGCAAATGTTTCCCGACGGATAGGAACAGAACGATATATAACAACTTTCTCATTGGAGTGACGGCGGGTTTGATTGTTTTATAAAAATAGAGAGAGATAGGAATAAGATAAAACGGACAAGCTCGTTTTTTATACCAAGTCGCACCCTATTTTTGTATTTGCAAAGATAGTATAAACGAATGTAGAAACAAATTTTATTTGTCGGGTCGGTATGTTCGGGTGTTTTTGTTTTGACGGACAGAATGTTGAGCCTGAATTGTTGAAAAAACGGAGACTATATTTGGGGGTAATCTTTAATCTCTTGATATGCGATAATGTGCGCCGCAGTCGAGTATGAAATCCAGTACATCTTTGAAAAGTTCTTCTACATGGGACGGCACAAATACATACGACGTGTCGCCGCAATGTTTGCATATGGTTTGGGGTAAGTCGGTAAATTTACATCGAGGTGTTCCGACATAGCCATTGCTTCGTCTTTTTCGATTATCGCATAGGTATGATGTTGTACATTTTTATAATCGTAAAAGGTCAGACAGATGACCAGACTTTTAGTGTAGTTGAATCCGACCGTAAGTGTCGACCAAGTGTCGAAGTCCTCGTGGGACATGGCGATGGTTATTTCTTCCAATGTTGACATAATTTTCGTGAATGTATTGTGGGCGAGCTATATATATATCGTAGTCATTAAATGCGGCTGTCTATGCGTATAATGTTTTCGACAATGAACAGATCGCAAATTTCTTTTTTCTCGATTTCGATGTCGTCGTATTCTTTGTTTTCACTGCGTAGGATAACCCTATCGGGATTATCGTGTTTACGAATATATTTGACCATGCGGTAATCTTCCAGCAATATGACGTAGATTTGCCCCCAGAAGATAAGCTGGGGATTTTTTATTTCGCGGATTGCGATCATGTCACCATTGTTAATAACGGGTTTCATGCTGTCTCCGCTTACTTTGACAATGCTGCAATCGGGATTGATGAAAGGAACGTCTATACTGCCGATTACCAAATCTTCGGTAAACATGCGATCCCGCGCCAAATTACCGGCGGTTACGTCCAGACCGTATACTTTCGCCCCATTTCTTGCTTCTGGTATAATCGCTTCCGAGGGAAGGGTTAATGTGCGTATATGAGAGTGTGCATCGTTGTCTGAGGGACGAAACATATATCCTTTACCCGTACATAGCCATTCTTTCGATACGCCCAAGTCTGCGACGATTCTGTTGATAAGTGAGTCGCTGACAGGTAGTTTTCCGGTCAGGTGTTTCGAGAAGTTGGACGCATCGATCGATATGCGTTTGGCAAATTCCGACTGGGTTACTCCAAAGTTTTCCATCAATGTCTTGATTCTCTCTATTTTAGCTTCATTCTCCATAGTCGTTCACATTTTTATTTTTATAATATGGTAAAATCACCATAAATAATTTGCTTTTCAATAAAAGCGGTAGTATATTTGTGTGGTTTTATTACCAAAACAAAGGTATAAACTTTTTTTGAAAAACAAAATAATAGATTAGTAATTAACATAGTTAGCCATGTTCCATCGGGGTATATTGCCTATAAGAATTGTAAACAAAAGGAGGAGATACACAGGCAAAACGGGTAAATGCAGTGTGAATATACCCTGATGGAAGTGTGCTAACAGAATAGGAGAAGTTATGAGAACGATTGAATGGGAAGCTCCGGCTTTGGCATCATTAGCGGCAGCACATTGGTTGGTAGCTTATGAACGGGAAAATTCGCCACGAAAGAGGGTGAGGTATGAGAATGAAATAGAGTTCGACGGAGTAGCTTATATGTTGATGTGTGAAATCGAATTAGTGGAAAGAGAACATAAAGCGGTGTCGATGATGTGCGGTATAGAGCCCCAATATACCGATATGCCGGTAAGAATTATTGGAAATATGGGAAAGGCCATCGGCGAGATTTTGCCTGTGCTGAATAACTTTTTGGATAGTTACGGTGTTATATATGTATGATATAAACAGAGGGGTGATCCGAAAGGTGTGGCGTGGTATAAGAAGGATACTTTCGGGGTATATGACGAGGGTGTACCTGTCGGATTAAAGAAAAAGGCTGAACAAACTGTTCAGCCTTTTTCTTTTTTATCGGAGAAATAGAATTATCCGTTAACTTTTGCCATGTGGGCAATCAAATCGAGTACTTTGTTAGAATAACCGATTTCGTTGTCATACCAAGAAACGACTTTTACGAATGTGTCGGTCAGAGCTATACCAGCTTTTGCGTCGAAAATAGAAGTGCGAGTATCACCCAAGAAGTCAGAAGATACAACAGCGTCTTCGGTATAACCGAGAATGCCTTTCAATTCGCCTTCGGAAGCCTCTTTCATAGCAGCGCAGATTTCTGCATAAGTAGCCGGTTTAGCCAAGTTAACTGTTAAATCGACAACCGAAACGTCCAAAGTCGGAACACGCATAGACATACCTGTCAATTTTCCGTTCAAAGTGGGGATTACTTTTCCTACGGCTTTGGCAGCTCCCGTAGAAGAAGGAATGATGTTGCCAGAAGCGGCACGACCACCACGCCAGTCTTTCATAGAAGGACCGTCAACCGTTTTTTGAGTAGCGGTAGTAGAGTGAACGGTAGTCATCAAACCATCGAGAATACCGAATTTGTCGTTCAATACTTTGGCGATAGGAGCCAAGCAGTTGGTTGTACAAGAAGCATTGGAAACGAATTGAGTACCTTTAACGTAAGTATTTTCGTTAACACCGCAAACGAACATAGGAGTATCGTCTTTGGAAGGAGCGGACATAACTACGTATTTAGCACCGGCTTCGATATGAGCTTGAGCTTTTTCTTTGGTCAAGAAAAGACCGGTAGATTCTACAACATATTCAGCACCTACTTCATTCCATTTCAAATCGGCAGGATTTTTTTCGGCTGTAACACGAATAGTTTTTCCGTTTACAATCAATTGACTTTTTTCAACATTCGCTTCGATCGTTCCATCGAATTGTCCGTGCATAGTGTCATATTTCAACATGTATGCCAAATAGTCAACCGGGCAAAGGTCGTTAATACCTACGATTTGGATGTCGTTTCTTGTTTGTGCTGCACGGAAAACGAAACGTCCGATGCGGCCAAAACCATTGATACCTACTTTAATCATTG
>OGMR01000252.1_pt1 | contig 27640 bp, 23 predicted proteins | sample 1573251 | NCBI WGS metagenome assembly OGMR01 (sample SAMEA2581979, study PRJEB24529) | metagenome | biome: Human gut stool | place: China | collected 2011
TGTTGCCCTTACAGGGCGCATTGCTGATTGCCAATATACCCAGGGCGTTGCCCTGGGCTAAGAGCTTCTGCCCTTTCAGGGCGTGCAGGGAATTCATTCCTATTGCCTAAGGGCGTATGGAGAATCATTCCACTTTCGACTTGACGGTGCCTTCGGCGAATCTCGTAATGATAACATCACCAGATGTCAACAGCGAAGCCGAGCGAATACTCTTGCCGTCCTTCAGCGTGATACTGTATCCGCGCTTCAAGAGCAGTTCCGGGTCCTGCGACCTGATGCGCTGTTCCAGCATCTGCAGGCGATGACTCTCACTCATCATCTTCCTTTCGAGGACAGGCTGCACATTCTGCGAGATAATCTCCAACTTGCGTTGCGCATCAGCCACCTTAGACAGCACTTGCTGCGAGAGACGGTTCATCAGGCGGTCGATATATGCTCCCTGGCGAGTCTTCACCAAAGAGAACTGCACAGGAATACTTTTGTTCAGACGGTCAAGCCGCATTTTCTCCACTTGCAAGCGGTGCTTCACGTTTTGCACAATCGTTTCCTGCGCCTCCATCACCCTGACATACACATCCGTGAGGTGCTGAACCAGAAAGGCGGCAGCAGCCGTCGGCGTCTTCACCTTCTGGAAGGAGATCATGTCGAGAACACTCTCGTCTCGCTCATGTCCTATGCCTGTGATTATCGGCAAGGGGAAGTTGGCCACATTCTCTGCCAATGCAAGGGTGTCGAAGCCAGAGAGATCGCTGGTAGCACCACCGCCACGGATGATGACCACACAATCCCAATCCTCATATTCGGCATCAATACGGTTGAGGGCTGCGATGACACTTTGCTCTACGCCCTCGCCCTGCATAGTAGCAGCAAAAAGGCCCGTCTTGAACTGCAAGCCATAATCGTTGCCGGCAAGTTGATTGCAGAAATCACCATAACCGGCAGCCGTGGCACTCGACACTACCGCAATGCGCTGGCAGAACATCGGGAGAGCCAGTTCCTTCTGCAAATCGAAGACACCTTCTTCTTTCAGCGTCCGGATGATTTCCTGTCGCTTGCGAGCCATATCTCCCATCGTATAGTTGGGGTCTATGTCGTCGACAATCCATGAGAAGCCATAGTTCTCGTGGAACTGGGCATGCACCTTGAGAAGGACCTTCATTCCGGCATGAAGTCTTTGTCCTGTAACCTGCTCAAACTGCGGGCGTATGCTTATCCAGCGGTTACGCCAGCAGGCAGCATGAGCCTTGGCTATGGGTGTATTGGAGCGTTCTTCCTTCTCTATCAGTTCCATGTAGCAATGACCTCCATACCCCTCGCGCACCTCCGACAGTTCCGCCTCTACCCAATAACTGTCTGGCAGAGTCATCGAAAGTGCATCACGAACCATCGAGTTCAATTCATAGAGAGATAATCTTTGCTTCATACTCTTATATTTTTGGCACTGAATTATTTTTTATCTCCGTGCCTACTTAATCGCTTTCCCTGTCAGGTAAGCTTTCCAGAAGTCCGGCACACCATATCCATAGATATTATCGGGATGCTGCTGATTATTGCCAGCCAACCTGACGAGTTTGATGATCTGTCGGGCAGACTTGTGCGGGAAAGCCTGCCACAAGCAAGCCACCATGCCAGCCACGAGGGGCGAGGAGAAAGACGTGCCATTGTCGTTGATAATGCTTCCACGTCCTGTTATGACAGAGGTAGGACTTCCCATCGCCATCACATCGGGCTTGATGCGTCCGTCGGCAGTAGGACCAACAGCACTGAAGGGAGCATTGACACCTTGCGGATTGACACTGCCCACAGTGATAATATCCTTGGCATCGGCAGGAAAGTTGATGCGTTTCCAGGTTCCCATACCGTCATTGCCAGCCGAATTGACGCAGACAATACCTTTGTCTGCCAACATAGAGGCAGTATGCGAGATGAGCGCCGTCTGTCCGTCCTGCTCGGCATAACGATGACTCGTAGAGGCATCATCGAAATCATGATATCCCAAAGAAGAATTGATGACGTCTACCCCCACACTGTCGGCATATTCGGCAGCCTCGGCCCAGTAGTCTTCCTCGGCAAGACTCTCCGTACGCTCGTCCTCGCAGCGCACCAAGAGATAGGAGGCCTCGGGAGCCACACCTACATAATAATTCGGCGCATTGGCAGCCATGACAGAAAGCACCATCGTGCCGTGCTCCATCTCTGAGAAGATATTATCAGAGGGAGGAACCACAAAATCCTTCAGTCCAGCCAGCCGGATGCCATGAAAAGCCGGAATCTTGTCGACATTCATAAAGCCCCCATCGAAGACGGCTATCATCATGCCCTTGCCACGAAACCCACTGTCGTGCAGTCGCTTGCCACCCAAAGATGAAATCTGCGCATCGGCCGAACCATAAGCCTCGTCATTGCTCTCCCAGGGACTCAGTTCCTTACGGAAGGAAGTACGTTTGCGCTGACTCACCGAGTCGGGCGAGGCAAAGACCTTCACCTTGCGCGTAATAAAGGGCAGTTCCTGCAGTCGCCTGAGCTGCTTCTCCTTATGAACACGCACCAGCAGGGTGTTGTTCCACTTGCTCCTCCCCACAATCTCCACCCCGGCTTGGCTCACAGCCTTCACATAGGCAGGAGCCACAGGCAGATCGGTAAGGTCGACAGCCAGCTTCTGTCGCTTGCGTCTTTCGATCGAGCGTGAAGAGAGAAACTCCTCAGGTCTGTCGATCGAGAAGGGGTTATGTTCGAGGTCTTTGTCCTGCAGATAGATGCGGTACATCAAGCACTTGCCACCCGGGAAAGACACCAGGTTGGTGTCAGCTATGCGGGCAGGAGCCAGAATGCCCCATGCCACCAGCAGGAATATAAGTACAGCTTGTTTCATTTGCTTCGAAAAAGGATTTAGTCACAAGATGCAAAAGTAAGTTTTTCTTGCGACATAGCCAAACGAAAAGTCATATTTTTGTCCATTTGTCATCATCGAGGCAACTTTTTCGGACAGAACGGACAAGGTATCAATATTTTTTTGTAATTTTGCAACATGGAAAATAAGCAAGCGACATTAGAATTAGGCACCAAGCCTGTGGGTAAATTGCTTATACAATATGCCCTTCCCGCCATGATAGCGATGACAGCAGCCTCGCTCTACAACATCGTAGACCGCGTGTTTATCGGTCAGGGAGTAGGAGCCATGGCCATCTCCGGTCTTGCCATCACCTTCCCCTTTATGAACCTCACGGCAGCCTTTGGAGCCGGTGTCGGCGTGGGAGCCTCAACAGCCATCAGTGTGAAACTGGGCCAGAAAGACTACGCCACAGCCCAGAACATATTAGGCAACACGATATCGCTTAATCTCATCATCGGTATCGGACTGAGTATCATCTGTCTGCTCTTCCTCGACCCCATCCTTCGGTTCTTCGGAGCCAGCGACCAGACGCTCATCTATGCTCACGAGTATATGGTCATCATCCTGTTGGGCAACGTGGTGAGCCACATGTACTTTGGTATGAACGCCCTGCTCAGGGCAGCAAGCAAGCCACGGCAAGCCATGTATGCCACCATCTTCACGGTGGTGATGAACGTGATACTGGATGCCCTCTTCATCATCGTCTTCAAATGGGGAATACAGGGAGCCGCCATTGCCACCATCCTGTCGCAGCTGATGGCGCTGTGCTGGCAATTCAAACTCTTCAGCAACAAGAGCGAGCTGCTCCACTTCAAGAAAGGAATCTACAAACTGAAGAAGAAACTCGTAGATAACATCCTCGCCATCGGCATTTCGCCGTTCCTGATGAACGTGTGCGCCTGCATCATCGTCATCTTCATCAACAACCAGCTGGTGCGGTTCGGAGGCGACCTCTCCGTGGGAGCCTACGGAATAGCCAATGGTATTGCGATGGTGTTCATCATGTTCGTGCTCGGCGTCAACCAAGGCATGCAACCTATCGCCGGTTACAACTATGGCGCGCAGAAGATAGACCGACTGATGCGCGTGCTGAACCTCAGCATCCTTGCAGCCACAGCCATCATGGTGACGGGCTGGCTGATAGCCATGTTCCTACCCTATTATTGCGCACGACTGTTTACTACAGACAAGACGCTGATAGACTTGGGCATCAAGGCCATCAGAGTGGTGATGGTCTGCTTCCCGGTCATCGGATTCCAGATGGTCATCACCAATTTCTTCCAGTGCATCGGAAAGGTAAAGATCAGCATCTTCCTCTCCCTGTCGAGACAGTTGCTCATCCTCCTGCCGCTTCTGGCATTCCTGCCGATAATATGGGATATCGACGGCGTATGGTACAGTATGCCTGTCTCCGATTTCTCGGCTGCAGTCATTGCCGGAGTCGTGTTGATGAGATACATGAACAAGCTGAAGAGAATGCACAAGGAGAACGAGAAGTTAAGAAGTCAAGGAGTTAAAGAAGTTAAGGAGTTAAGGAGTTAAGACAAATGCCTTGGAGGGCAATGTTTAATCTCAAGTCCACAAAAGCTGTTGTCTTAACTCCTCAGCGACCGAAGGGAGCGATAACTCCTTAACTCCAGAACATACTAAAGTTCAATAAATATACATTCTACAAAAAATAGTACCTTATGACTAAGATAATTATAAACGTGGGCCGACAGATAGGCAGTGGCGGACACATCATCGCAGAGATGTTGGCAAAGGATTTCGGTTGCAAGTGCTACGACCGTGAACTGCTCAACCTGGCAGCCAAGGAGAGCGGATTCTCCGAGAAATTCTTCGAGCAGAACGATGAGCAGAAGGGATTCTTCAAGTCTCTCTTCCACACCCATCTGCCTTTCCTGAGCGACAACAATTTCTATCACAACGACTTCTCGCAGGAAGGACTGTACAAGTTTCAGAGCGATGCCATCAAGAAGGCAGCCGACGAGGGCAACTGCGTTTTCGTAGGCCGTACTGCCGACTATGTGCTGCGCGATTACAAGAACGTGATCAACATCTTCATCACCGCCAACATCGACGACCGCATCAAGGCCGTGTGCAAGCGAAAGAACATCGACAGAGCCGCCGCCCGCAAGTTCATCGAGAGCCACGAGGAGCAGCGTGCCTCCTACTACGATTACTATACAGGCAAGAAGTGGGGGCACAGCGAGAGCTACGACCTCTGCATCAACAGCAGCCATCTGGGAATAGAAGAGACAGAGAAGTTTATCGCAGAATTTATCAGAAAAAAGTTCGGAGTTAGTGATTAATCATTAGTGATTAGTGATTAACTGAACTTTCGCAAGTGGTTTAAGTACGGGCTGAAGGCCCTGGGCTAAGAGCTTCTGCCCTTTCAGGGCGTGTGGGGAAAAACTTGCGAAACTTCACTTAAATTATTTGTGATTAGTGATTAAATTTAGGGACACAAAACATTAAACATCATATAAATGAAGAAGATTATGCTTTTGGGCTCAGGCGAACTGGGCAAGGAGTTTACCATCGCCGCAAAGCGCGCAGGACAATACGTCATCGCTTGCGACAAGTATGACAATGCACCAGCCATGCAAGTAGCCGACGAGCGAGAAGTGTTCTCGATGCTCGATGGCGACGCATTGACCGCAGTGGTAGAGAAACATCGTCCAGACATCATCGTGCCCGAGATTGAAGCCATCCGCACCGAGCGACTCTTCGACTTCGAGAAAGAGGGCATTCAGGTTGTGCCTTCAGCACGCGCCGTCAACTACACCATGAACCGCCGTGCCATCCGCGACCTGGCAGCCAAGGAACTGGGACTGCGCACAGCCAAGTATTTCTATGCCAAGACCTTCGAGGAGTTTAAGAACGCAGCCGACGAGATCGGCTTCCCATGCGTAGTGAAGCCACTGATGAGTTCCAGCGGTCACGGACAAAGCTATGTTCACAACGACGACGAGCTGGTAGAAGCATACAAGGAAGCCATGGAGGAAGGCCGTGGCGACGTCAAGGAAGTGATCATCGAAGAATTCATCGACTTCGATTCTGAGTTCACGCTCCTCACCGTCACACAGAAAGACGGTCCTACCCTCTTCTGCCCACCTATCGGCCACGTACAGAAAGGCGGCGATTATCGTGAGAGCTGGCAACCCTTCCAGCTTCCAGAGGAAGCCCTGAAGAAGGCTCAGCACATAGCAGCCGAAGTCACCAAGGCTCTTACCGGTGCCGGACTTTGGGGCGTAGAGTTCTTCCTGAGCAAGCAGGGCGAAGTCATCTTCTCAGAGTTGAGTCCACGTCCACACGATACGGGTATGGTAACCCTGGGTCACACCACCAACCTGAGCGAGTTCGAGCTTCACTTCCGTGCCGTCATGGGCTTGCCTATCGCCGGCATCCATCTCGAGCACATCGGCTGTTCAGCCGTCATCCTCTCACCAGAAGAGAGCACCGAGCCATTGCACTACAACCTCATAGATGCCCTGAAGGAAGACCACACCCGCATCCGCATCTTCGGCAAGCCAGAGGCTCACGTAGGCCGCCGCATGGGAGTCGTTCTCTGCTACGGCGAGAAGGGCGACGACCTGAATGCCCTGCGCGACAAGGCCAAACGTCTGGCTAAGACCGTACTCGGCACAGACCCATACATGAAGAAATAAGACATGAAAGAATTAGGAAGAATCATCACATTACCCAAGATATTCGACCCAAGAGGCAACCTGACAGTGGCAGAGGGAGAGACAAACATTCCCTTTGCCATTGCCCGTGCCTACTGGACCTACGACGTTCCGGGCGGAGAAAGCCGTGGGGGCCATGCCCACAAGGAATGTCAGGAATTCATCATTGCAGCCAACGGTTCCTTCTCCGTCACGCTCGATGACGGAGAGCAAAAGAAGACCTATCATCTCAACCATCCTTGGGAAGGCCTGTTCGTAGATGTCAATATCTGGCGGACACTGGATGATTTCTCTTCCGGCTCCCTTTGCCTGGTACTTGCCTCCCACAAGTTTGAAGAGGAAGACTACATTCGCGAATACGATGAATACCTCAGATTCATCAATACGAAAAACAGTCCTTCCCACTCAACTACAGAGAACAAAACATTCAAGAAACATGTTTGAGATAAAGAGATACAGCGAAGCAGACAAGGAAGTTTGGAATGTTCATGTAGAACAGGCACGCAATGCCACCTTCCTTCTCAACCGCTCCTACATGGACTATCACAGCGACCGCTTTCATGACCATTCGCTCATGATATTCCGCAACGGCAAGCTCTATGCTCTGCTTCCCGCCAATGAAGCCGGAGATACATTCTTTTCTCATCAGGGGCTCACCTATGCAGGACTGCTCACTACCGAACATGCCTCAGCAGAAGACATCTGCCAGGCATTCGTTGCCATCAACACCTACCTGAAGCAGGCAGGTTTCCGAAAATGTATCTACAAACCTATTCCCTGGATTTACCAGCAACAGCCAGCCGAAGAAGACCTCTACGCCCTCTTCAAGGAATGTCATGCGCAAATCTGCGCCAGGAACATAGCGGCAGTCATCGACATGAAGCATCCGCCTAAATGGTACAACATCAGGAAGTCGGGTGCAAGGAAAGCCCAGGAAAAGGGAATCCTCATAGAAGAAAGCGAGGATTACGCAACCTTCTGGAGCATCTTAACCGAAAACCTGATGAACACCTATCATGCCCAACCCGTTCATACCCTGCAAGAGATGCTCAGATTGAAAGTATCTTTCCCAGACAACATCAAGTTGTATGTTGCCCGAGCAGAAACAGGCAAGATGTTAGGCGGAACCGTTTTATACATCAGCAGGAAAGTGGTCCACACGCAGTACATCTCCGCATCAGAAGAAGGAAAGCAGTCGCATGCACTCGACGCATTGTTTCAGGATCTCATTAAAATAAGGTATAAGGATTTAGATTATTTCGATTTCGGAACATCCAATGAAGAAGGAGGAAAGGTGCTCAATGCCAGCCTCATCTATCAGAAAGAAGGTTTCGGAGGAAGAGGCGTGGTTTACGACACCTACGAATGGGAATTATAATCTGCACGACAAGATAATACAAATAAACTTTCGCAAATATGCCACACACGCGCTGAAGGGCGTGTGACTCATATTTGCGAAAGTTGAGTACCTTATTATATATAGAGAGCAAAAGCCTCTACGGCCCTGCTTACACGAGCACTACCGTCACACCTCGTGCAGCCTGTGCTCCCATGACGAGAGCCTGCTCTATATCGGCAGTCTTTGAAGGACCGCTGATGAATGTGCCGAAGTTGTACTTCGGATCCATTTCGATACGGGCATAAGCCTCGTGCATATTGTTCACCACCTTATCTTTCTCTAAGATGATGACGAGATACTCGGAGATGAAAAGCACGGCCTTCTCTTTCATCGTCTGTGGAATCCAGACGCAGCCGTTCTCTGCCACGCCCAATACTCCACGAACTATTCCCACATCCGTGCCATTCAGATCGTTGGCCTCTGCCACCGTATCCGGGTTCTTCTGAGCTATCGTTATCTCTGGAAGATGTGAGGCGAAAACCTTTGCCTCGGGATATGCTCTCTTCACCAGTTCGTCAAGGCTCTCGCCTTCCTTGGCCTCTATCACGTGTCCTCCCACTGACTCTGTCATCTCAACGAACTGTCTCAAAGTATCCTCGTATTGGATGCCCTTCACTTCCACGGCTGGCATATCGAATTGAACGTGCGTATTCTTACGCAGTTTGTTCAGCAATTCTTCTTTTTTCATTTTACTTTCCCCTCCTTCCATAATTGATGAAACGATTTCTTCGCAAACTTGGGCATGGCGTGTCCGATGCCCCATGCATTCAGATGGCTGAAGTGTGTACAGCACTCTGGCACAAGATTGGCAAGGGGTGCAAACTTCAGGGCCGTGGTATAGAGCGAAGGATGATCGAAGAGATACTTCATTCCGTTGGACATGGCTTTCTTGATGGGGTCGGCCTTGCCCAGCTTCTCCAGATTCTGACGCCATAAATAAATCTGCGAGCCTGGTCCTACCTTGGAAGGACAGACATTGTCGCATGACAGACACAGGGTGCAGGCTGACACGTTGTCGGCATACTGCTGTGGATTCTTCAGCATGCCCAAGTTTACACCGACAGGTCCGGGGATGAAATAGGTGTAACTGTAGCCTCCCGAACGGCGATAGACGGGGCAGGTATTCATACAGGCGCCACAACGCATGCACTTCAGCGTCTGCCAGTGGTCTTTGTCGGCAAGGATGTCGCTTCTGCCATTGTCTACCAGCACCACGTGCATCTCGGCGCCCGGACGGGCCTGACGGAAATGGGAGGTATAAGTGGTGGTGGGCTGACCTGTACCGCAACGACAAAGCAGGCGCTGGAACACGGCCAAAGACTGATAGTCGGGAACCAACTTCTCTATACCCATTGCCACGATATGGAGCTTGGGCATGGAGGTTGTCATGTCGGCATTGCCCTCGTTGGTGCATACCACACAGTCGCCTGTGGCTGCCACACCAAAGTTGCAGCCTGTCATTCCGGCTCCTGCCTCCATAAACTGGTCGCGGAGATGATGGCGGGCGCAGCGGGTCAGGTATGTCGGGTCGTAGTTGCCTGTTTCCTTGGAGATGCCTTTCTCCTCAAACATTCTTCCCACTTCCTCACGCTTCAGGTGGATGGCGGGCATCACGATGTGGCTGGGCTTTTGGTGCAGCAACTGTATGATGCGCTCTCCCAGGTCGGTTTCCACCACATCAATGCCATGCTGTTCGAGGTAAGGATTCATCTCGCACTCCTCGGTAAGCATCGACTTCGACTTCACCATCTTTTTCACGTTGTGATCCTTGAGGATACCGAGCACTATCTCGTTGAACTCCTGTGCATCCTTTGCCCAGTGCACCTTGACACCACGGCTCTCCAGATTCTTGGAGAACATATCGAGGTAATCGGCCAGATGGGTGATGGTATGTTTCTTGATTTCTGACGCATGCTCGCGAAGGTCTTCCCATTCGGGCAACTGCTGTGCCATGTTGTCTCTCTTCTGGCGCACCGACCAGAAGGTGTTGTCGTGCCAGGTGGTCTTCTCTACGTTCTGCGTAAACTTCGCAGCTCTCTTGGAATGTTCTGTACTCATAGTCCTGCAGATAGTATTTGTACAACATGAATAAACTTGATGGGCATCTTCTCTTTCTTGGCAATGCCTGCCATGTGCATGAGGCACGAAGAGTCGGGACCGGTCACATACTCGGCACCTGTAGCCATGTGGCGACGAATCTTGTCCTCGCCCATTCGTGTGGACACGGCAGGCTCCTCGATGGAGAACATGCCGCCGAAACCACAGCACTCATCCTTGCGCTCGGGCTCGTGGATGGTGATTCCTTCAACCATCTGCAACAGGTCGATGATCTTGTTGAAAGGAGCTACATGCTGCTCTGAGGGGGAGGAAAGTCCCAACTCCCTCACGCCATGGCAACTGTTGTGTACACTCACCACATGGGCAAACTTGCCCGGCACATGGTCGACCTTGAGCACATCGTGCAGAAACTCCACAATGTCCATAATCTTTGTTGAAGCCACGCAGTCGTGCTTGCCCTCCAAAATCTTAGGGTAATAAACTCTCACATAGGCTGCACACGAGGCAGAAGGTGCCACGATGTAGTCATAATCTTTGAAGATATCATCGAAGGTTTCTATCACCTTCATAGACTTGTCCTGAAAGCCAGCATTTGCCATCGGCTGACCACAACAGGTTTGTCTTTCTGGATATCCCACTTCAAGCCCATAATGTCTGAGCAACTTGTATGTAGCCACACCCGCTTCTGGATAAAGCGCATCTACATAGCAAGGGACGAATAATCCGACTTTCATTGTTGTATAAGAATCTTTTTGCTATAAATTTTATGTCTTGTATATGTACGGAAGTTTCGTATGTACTTCTCCACCCAACGAAAGTTGGGTATATTTTCTGTAACGTTTGCAAAAGTAATAAAAATATCACAAACTCAAAACATTCTTAAAAGAAAAATATTTTTATTGATATTATTTAATAGGCAAAGAAATTTGCAAAAGTCAAAAAAATGATGTAACTTTGCATCCAGAAATAGTGTATTTGACCTAAACAACCCAAATACAACCCTAAGCATTAGATACAATTCAAGAACAAACTTATAGTTATAAAAATAATGATGAAGAAACAGCTTAAGAAAGTCCTCGTACTGGGTTCCGGTGCTTTGAAAATCGGCCAGGCAGGTGAGTTTGACTATTCCGGTTCGCAAGCCCTCAAGGCTTTGCGTGAGGAGGGTATCAGTTCCATCCTCATCAATCCCAATGTTGCAACGATTCAGACAAGTGAAGGTATCGCAGACAAGGTTTATTTCTTGCCAGTGACACCTTTTTTTGTAACTGAAATCATCAAGAAGGAGCGCCCCGACGGCATCATGCTCGCATGGGGTGGACAGACAGGCCTCAACGTGGGTACAGAACTCTATCTTAGTGGTGTGCTCAAGGAATACGGTGTGCAGGTTCTCGGCACATCGGTAGAGGCTATCATGAACACCGAAGACCGCGACCTCTTCGTGAAGGAGCTCAACAAGGTTGACCTCAAGGTGCCGGTAAGCCACGCCTGCGAGAACATGGAAGAGGCTGTCGACGCTGCCCGCAAGATAGGCTATCCTATCATGATTCGTTCGGCTTATGCCCTTGGCGGTCTCGGCTCTGGTGTCTGCAAGACTGAGGAGGAGTTCAAGGAGATTGCTGAGTCGGCCTTTACCTTCGCTCCTCAGGTGCTCGTAGAGGAGAGCCTGAAGGGATGGAAGGAGATTGAGTTTGAGTGCATCCGCGATGCGAACGACCGCTGCTTCACCGTTGCCTCTATGGAGAATTTCGACCCATTGGGCATTCACACGGGCGAGTCTATCGTTGTGGCTCCTACCTGTTCGCTCACCGATGAGCAGGTGAAGATGTTGCAGGACATCGCCGTGAAGTGCGTGCGCCATCTGCAGATTGTTGGCGAGTGCAACATCCAGTATGCCTTCAATGCCGAGACCAACGACTATCGCATCATCGAAATCAATGCCCGTCTGAGCCGTTCGTCTGCTCTTGCCTCTAAGGCTACCGGTTATCCGCTCGCCTTTGTGGCTGCCAAGATTGCCCTTGGCTATACACTCGACCAGATAGGTGAGATGGGAACTTCCAACTCGGCCTATGTGGCTCCTTCACTCGACTATATGATCTGTAAGATTCCCCGTTGGGACCTTACCAAGTTTGCCGGTGTAAGCCGCAAGATCGGTTCTTCGATGAAGTCGGTAGGTGAAATCATGTCTATCGGCCGCTCTTTCGAGGAGATGCTCCAGAAGGGTCTGCGCATGATCGGTCAGGGAATGCACGGTTTTGTAGGCAACGACCACACCAAGTTCGACAACCTGGACGAGGAGCTTTCCAATCCTACCGACCTCCGAATCTTCGCCATCGCCCAGGCTTTGGAGGAAGGCTACACCATCGAGCGCATCGAGGAGTTGACCAAGATCGACCCTTGGTTCATCGAGCGCATGAAGAATATTGTAGACTACAAGCACAAGCTTTCTGAATACAACACTTTGGAGGAGATTCCTGCCGAGGTATTGCGCAAGGCCAAGGTTTTGGGCTTCTCTGACTTCCAGATAGGCCGCTTCGTACTGAAGACACAGGACACCAATATGGAGAAGGAGGTTCTCGCTGTTCGTGCCCAGCGCAAGAAGCTGAACATCCTGCCTGCCGTGAAGCGCATCCCTACTGTGGCCAGCGAGCATCCCGACCTGACCAACTATCTCTACATGACTTACGCCGTAGAGGGTTACGACATCAACTACTACAAGAACGAGAAATCGGTCATCGTACTGGGTTCGGGTGCTTACCGCATCGGTTCGTCCGTAGAGTTCGACTGGTGTTCGGTCAATGCCATCAACACAGCCCGCAAGCTGGGCTACAAGTCTATCATGATCAACTACAACCCAGAGACCGTGTCTACCGACTACGATATGTGCGACCGTCTCTACTTCGATGAGCTTTCGTTCGAGCGTGTACTCGATGTCATCGACCTGGAGTCACCACGTGGTGTGATTGTATCTGTGGGTGGTCAGATTCCTAACAACCTGGCTATGAAGCTCCATCGCCAGTCTGTGCCAATCCTCGGTACATCTCCTGTCAACATCGACCGTGCCGAGAACCGTGGCAAGTTCTCTGCCATGCTCGACAAGTTGGGCATCGACCAGCCTAAGTGGAGCGCCCTCACCTCGATGGAGGATGTTCAGAAGTTCATCGACGAGGTAGGCTATCCTGTGCTCGTTCGTCCATCCTACGTTCTTTCTGGCGCAGCCATGAACGTTTGCCACGACGATGATGAGTTGCGTCGCTTCCTCGAGGCTGCTTCTGAGGTTTCCAAGGAGTACCCTGTGGTTATCTCTCAGTTTATGACAGAGACCAACGAGATAGAGTTCGATGGTGTGGCTCAGAACGGCGAGGTAGTAGAGTACGGTATCTCAGAACACGTAGAGTATGCGGGTGTTCACTCCGGCGACGCTACGATGACCTTCCCTGCTCAGCAGATTTCCTTCGCCACAGCCCGTCAGATCAAGAAGATCTCACGTGCCATTGCCAAGGAGCTCAACATCTCTGGTCCTTTCAATATCCAGTATCTGGCCAAGGGTCGCGACGTGAAGGTGATCGAGTGCAACCTGCGTGCTTCCCGCTCATTCCCATTCGTGAGCAAGGTATTGAAGCGCAACTTCATCGAGACAGCTACACGCATCATGCTCGATGCTCCTTACCAGAAGCCAGACAAGTCGGCTTTCGATATCGACCGCATGGGTGTGAAGGCTTCACAGTTCTCATTCGCCCGTTTGCAGAACGCGGACCCAGTACTTGGCGTCGACATGAGTTCTACAGGTGAGGTAGGTTGTATGGGCGACACCTTCGAGGAGGCATTGCTCAACTCGCTGATTGCCACAGGCTACAAGATTCCTTCAAAGGAGAAGGGCATCATGATTTCGAGCGGTGGCACCAAGGAGAAGGCTTCCATGCTCGATGCTGCCCAGGCTCTGGTAAAGAACGGCTACACCGTTTATGCGAGCGAGGGAACAGCCAAGTTCCTCAACGACAATCATGTGAAGGCTATTGCCGTGGCTTGGCCCGACGAGGATCACAAGGACATGCCTAACGTCATGGAAATGATTGCCGACCACAAGTTCGACCTCATCGTGAACATTCCAAAGAACCATACCAAGCGAGAGCTTACCAATGGTTACAGAATCCGTCGCGGTGCCATCGACCACAACATTCCATTGATGACCAACGCACGCTTAGCCTCTGCTTTCATCGAGGCTTTCTGCACACTCTCGCAGGACGACCTGCAGATTAAGAGTTGGCAGGAGTACGAGTAATCTCGTTGTTTTTTTAGGCACGGATTACACGGATTTATACGAGATGATTATCGCTTTGCTTTTATTAGCACCATAATTCCGTGTAATCCTTGTAATCCGTGCCTTTTCTATATCCTAAAAAACTTATGCCACACCCTCCAAGCCTTACGGGGCTTTTTTATTCTCTGCCATGAGAAAAAGGAGCTGAAATGATGCCTTTCTCATTATTTTGTTGTACCTTTGCAAACAGAAATAAGAATAAAGAATGATAGTTTGTATAGCAGAGAAACCCAGTGTTGCCAAAGACATAGCCCGCATCATAGGCGCAAACTCGGCACACGACGGATATATGGAAGGTAACGGATACCAAGTAACCTGGACCTTCGGCCACTTGTGTGAGCTGAAGGAACCCGACGACTATACCCCCATGTGGAAAAGATGGAGCCTTTCGGCCCTGCCCATGATTCCACAAAGATTCGGCATCAAGCTCATCAATGACGAAGGCATCAAGCGACAGTTTGGTACCATAGAGCGACTGATGCAGGCGGCCGACAGCATCATCAACTGTGGTGACGCCGGACAGGAAGGTGAGCTCATACAGAGATGGGTGATGCAGAAAGCACAGGCCAAATGTCCCGTAAAGCGACTCTGGATTTCATCAATGACCGATGAAGCCATCCGACAGGGATTTCAGGAACTGAAAGACCAGAGTGAGTATCAGCCGCTCTACCTTGCCGGACTCTCACGTGCCATAGGCGACTGGATACTCGGAATGAACGCCACACGTCTATACACCCTGAAATACGGACAGAACAGACAGGTGCTCAGCATAGGACGTGTGCAGACTCCCACCCTTGCACTCATCGTGAACCGACAGAAAGAAATCGACAACTTCGAGCCAGAACCCTACTGGGTGCTTGCCACCATCTATCGCGACACACAGTTTACTGCCACAAGCGGTAAATTCACCAGCAAGGAGGAAGGCGAGAAAGCATTCAGCACCATCGCCGGAAAGCCCTTCACCGTGACTGCTGTCACCAAGAAGAAAGGCACCGAGGCGCCACCTCACCTCTACGACCTCACATCGCTGCAGGTGGACTGCAACAAGAAGTTCAGCTATTCTGCCGACATGACGCTCAAGCTCATACAGAGCCTCTACGAGAAGAAAATTACTACCTATCCTCGTGTGGACACCCAGTTTCTTACCGACGACATCTACCCCAAATGTCCTCAGATTCTCAATGGTGTGAGTCAGGCAAAAATCAACAGCCAGCAGAAATACCTGCCCCTGATACAGCAACTGGCAGCAACAGGAAAGAAACTGCCCAAGAGCAAAAAGGTGTTCGACAACAGCAAAGTGACCGACCACCATGCCATCATCCCTACAGGAGTGCCACCCTCGGGACTTACAGATATGGAAGCCAATGTGTACGACCTCATTGCCAAGCGCTTCATCAGTATCTTTTATCCTGACTGCAAGTTCTCTACCACAACCGTCCTGGGCGAAGTAATCGGCGAGACTGACGGTAAAGAACAGAAGGTGGAATTCAAAGTGAGCGGCAAGGAAATACTCGAACCAGGCTGGAGAGATGTATATGCCAAGGAGTCAAACAACAAAAACACCGACGAGGAGGAGACTGACGGCAACAACAGCAAGAAGGAAAACGTAGAAGAACGCACCCTGCCCGCATTCGTGAAGGGAGAGAGCGGTGACCACAAGCCTACACTCACGGAGAAGTGGACCACACCGCCCAAATACTACACCGAAGCCTCGCTGCTCAGAGCCATGGAGACGGCTGGAAAGTTTGTGGAAGACGAAGAACTGCGCGCTGCCCTGAAGGAGAACGGAATAGGCAGACCTTCATCGCGTGCCGGCATCATCGAAACCCTCTTCAAGCGACACTACATAAGGCGACAGCGAAAAAACCTCGTTGCCACACCTACGGGTATCGAACTCATCGACACCATCAACGAGGAACTGCTGAAAAGCTGCGAGCTGACAGGTATCTGGGAGAAGAAGTTGCGCGACATAGAACACAAGACCTACGACCCTGCCGACTTCATCAACGGACTGAAGGAACAGATCAACCAGATTGTGAAAGACGTGCTGTCGGACAACAGCGCACGCCACGTCACCATAACCACCGAGGAAGACCTCAAGAAAAAGCCTGCAGCCAAGAAAACAACGGCAAGAAAGCCTTCGGCAGCTTCAAAGACTTCAATGGTAGGCAAGCCTTGCCCACTGTGTGGAAAGGGAACCATCATCAAGGGAAAGACAGCCTATGGATGCAGCAACTGGAAGGAAGGATGCCAGTACAGACTGCCATTCGACAAGATGTAAATCTCTGAGGTTTCGCAAGTACGGAAGTTGAGTAAATCTCTGGTAAGAAAAAATAATTCACCCCTTTTTACGTTATCCTAATATGAAACATATTAGACGGAACACAATGCTCTTGCTCATCAGCAGCCTCCTGCTGATGAGCTGTGGAGCAGACAAGTATATGAAGAAAGGCGAGAAGTTTCTCGCCTTAGGCGAATACTACGATGCCGCCAACCAGTTCAAGCAGGCTTACACGCGTACGCCAGCCAAGGAGCGCGACACCCGTGGAAAACGGGCGCTGAAGATGGCTCAATGCTACCAGCGCATCAATGCCACACCCAAAGCCATAGCTGCCTATCGAAACGCCATACGCTACAACCAGGCATCGAAGGAAGACCAACTGGCCTATGCCCGACAGTTGCTCAAGAATGGCGACTACCGACAGGCTGAGAAGGTGTTCCTGATGCTCAAAGACTCCATGCCTGGAAACCAGCTCGTTGCCAACGGACTGAAGTCGGCACAGATGGCACCCGAATGGAAGAAGCAGGGAAGCCGATACATCGTAAAACGCATGGATGTATTCAACTCACGACGCCACGACTATTCGCCCGTACTCTTCGGCGATGACTACGACCAACTTTATTTTACCTCGACACGCAACGAGGCGCTGGGAGACGAACTGAGTGGTATCACAGGCACCAAGGCTGGCGACATCTTCCTCTCAGAAAAAGACGACCGAGGGAAATGGAGCAAACCCGAGGCCATAGGCACCGGACTGAACACCGACTATGATGAGGGAGCCTGCTGCTTTACGCCCGATGGCAGGGAAATGTATCTCACTCAGTGTGTCACCGACCCCTCATCGCCACGTTATGCACAGATAGCCACCTCACCACGTTCGGATGCGGCTTGGGGAAAAGCCACGATGCTGGAAGTGACGAAAGACACACTGAGCAGCTATGCCCATCCTGCCATCTCGCCCGATGGAGAATGGCTATACTTCGTTTCCGACATGCCTGGAGGAATGGGCGGACTCGACATCTGGCGTGTCAGACTTACGGCTGCCGGACTGGGAGGAGTAGAGAACCTTGGCGAACCTGTCAACACTCCTGGCGACGAGATGTTTCCTACCTTCCGTCCCAATGGCGACCTTTACTTCAGCAGCAACGGACATCCCGGACTGGGCGGACTCGACATCTACATAGCCAAAGTAGATGCCAAGACACACCAATACAAGATAGAACATCCTGGTTATCCACTCAACTCAGAGGGCGACGACTTCGGAATGACCTTCGAGGGACCTCACAACCGAGGCTTATTCTCGTCCAACCGTAAAGACGGACGCGGATACGACCATATCTACTCGTTCGAGAACCCCGAAATCGTTAACACCATCAAGGGATGGGTTTACGAGATGGGCGGTTATGAGCTTACTGCCGCACAGGTAATGGTGGTGGGCAACGACGGAACCTACAAGAAACTGCCTGTCAAGGGCGACGGCTCTTTCACTCTTTCCATCAAGCCTCATGTGGACTATCTGCTGATGGCATCGTGCAAGGGATTCCTCAATCACAAGGAAGAACTGCGTGTCGACACCGCCAAAGAGAGCAAGGAATATGTGCTGCAGTTCCCCTTGGCTTCTATCACAGCCCCGGTTCTTATCGACAACATCTTCTACGATTTCGACAAAGCCACCCTTACACCTGCCAGCACCAAGGCTCTCGACGAGCTCACAGCGCTGCTCAAGGAGAACCCTAATGTAACCATTGAGTTGGGAGCCCATTGCGACTATAAGGGAAGTGCCGAATACAATCAGCGCCTCTCGCAACGAAGGGCTCAGGCTGTAGTCGACTATCTCATCGCCCACGGCATAGCCAAAGACAGGCTCACGCCAAGAGGTTACGGATGGGAAAAGCCGAAGACAGTACGCAAGAAGATGACCGAGAAATATCCATGGCTCAAGGAAGGCGACGTGCTCACCACCGAGTTTATCACCAAGCAGACCAAAGAGCATCAGGAAATATGCAACCAGCTGAACCGACGCACCGAGTTTATCGTGCTGCGTACTACCTACGGACTCTTCGACGAGAAGGGAAATCTGAAGAATCCGCCTCAGCCCAAACAAAAGAAAGAAAACAAAAACGCAGAAGACGTCTTCGACATCGACTTCTGACAATAAGCAATAACACTACATCATGACCAAGATATTACCAGAAGAGTTTATACAGCAAACCCAGGAACTGATGGGTGAGGAAATGTTTGCGCAACTTTCCGACGCCATCTGTCATTCAGAGCCGCCAACAAGTATCAGACTCAATCGGTTCAAAGCGCCACAGGGAACGCATCTTGCCGACAATAGCAGCACAGATGCTGAAGCCGAAGCGAAGACACATAATGAGTCGGAAAAAACGGCTGCCTCTATTGTGCCCTGGTGTCCCGACTATGGCAGATACCTTACAGAAAGGCCCAACTTCACCTTCGACCCACTCTTCCATGCCGGTCTGTATTATGCCCAGGAAGCCTCTTCCATGTTTGTCGACCTCGTGGTAAGACAACTCATTCACGAGCCTGTTGTCATGCTCGACCTTTGTGCTGCACCTGGCGGAAAGTCTACAGCCGTGCGTAATGTTCTCCCCGACGGCAGTCTGCTCTTCAGCAATGAACCCATGCGCACACGAGCACAGATTCTCGCAGAGAACATGCAGAAGTTCGGACACCCCGACGTTATCGTTACCAATAACTACCCCAAGGATTTCCAGAAGGCTGGCGTTCTCTTTGATGTCATCCTCGCTGATGTGCCCTGTTCGGGAGAAGGCATGTTCCGCAAAGACGACGGGGCAATAAGCGAATGGAGCATTGACAATGTAAACAACTGCAGTTCTCTGCAACGCAGCATCATCGAGGACATTTGGCCCTGCCTCAAACCTGGCGGACTGCTTATCTACTCTACCTGCACCTTCAACAAACTCGAGGACGAGTTGAACGCAGCCCACATCATCTACATGAAGGGAGCAGAACCTGTAGAACTCGATATTGACGAGGCGTGGGGCATCACGGGCAATCTGACTCACCACAATTTCCCTGTATATCGTTTTCTGCCAGGCAAGACACGCGGCGAAGGACTCTTCCTCACCGTCATGCGAAAGAACGAGGATACAGAGACACTCGATATCAAATCCGACAGATATAACAAGAGCAGAAAAAAAATAAAGGGAAAAAGCAGGGGCAACTCACCCTATTTACACATCCCCCAGGACTGGATCAATCATCCAGAATCCTATCAGGGCGCACGCATAGGCGATCATCTGTACGCCATATCGGAGTCATGGAGCAACATCTTTGACAGCGCATCTCCCAACCTCAAAGTTCTGCACGCTGGCATCGAGATAGGAACCATTAAAGCCTCACTCATTCCTGCACAAAGTCTGGCGCTGTCTATCGACTTGTCACGCCAAACTTTCCCACAGGTAGAACTCAATTATGCCGATGCCTTGCGCTATCTGCGCAAAGAGGCTGTCAATCTGCCTGAAGACACACCGCGCGGCTATGTGCTCGTCACCTATCGTGGAATTCCTTTAGGCTGGGAGAAGAACATCGGCAACCGTGCCAACAATCTCTACCCACAAGAATGGAAGATAAAGAGCAGCCACGTACCCGAAACCGACAAGCCTGTCATCACATGGTAAAACAGCAAGAAATAAGCCTCATCGCCTGCATTGCCCAGAATGGCGCCATCGGTTTTCACAACCATCTGCTCTACCCTATCAGGCAGGACATGCAGCGATTCAAGACGCTCACCACGGGACATACCGTCATCATGGGCAGGATGACTTATCTGTCGTTGCCCAACGGACCTTTGCCCAACAGGCGCAACATCATCGTCTCCAAGACAATGAGGAAGGAACAGAGTGCAGAGATGACATCAGCGAATGAAGCAGAATCAAAAAACAGAGAATTGTCTCATGCATCAGCACTTCAATACGAGGTGTGCCGCAGTTTGGAAGAAGCCCTTTCCCGATGCCGCGACCAAGGCGAGAAAGAAGTGTTCGTCATCGGCGGAGCCATGCTCTATCGGTCAGCCCTCAGTCTTGCCACTCGTCTGTACCTCACCATCGTAGAAGATACGCCACAACAGGCAGATGCCTTCTTTCCTCTCACAGCCAACGAGGTGGAATGCTTAAACCAAGCAGGATGGAAGAAAGTGAAGGAGGAGACACATAACGAAGGCAAACTCACATTCCGATTTGTGGACTTAGAGAAATGTTTGAAAAACGTAAAAATAAAGACAACAAAATCATGCTGAAAAAATTATTCGGTTTTGACCCAGCTCAAAACAAGTTGAAAACAGAGATTGTGGCAGGTATCACCACCTTCCTCACCATGGCCTACATCCTGGCCGTAAACCCCAACATCTTCAGTAGTCTTGCCTCTCAGGGCATGGATACACACGCAGTATTCACCGCCACAGTACTGGCTGCTGTAGTAGGAACACTCATCATGGCAATATATGCCAAGAAACCTTTCGGACTGGCTCCCGGCATGGGACTGAACGCCTTCTTCGTCTTCACCGTATGCCTCACCATGGGCTATCCCTGGCAAATGGCGCTCACGGCAGTACTTATCGAGGGTTTCATCTTTATCATCCTGTCAGCAACAGGCATTCGTTCGCTGATGGTTGATGCCATTCCTGCCTCTCTGAAACGTGCCATTGGTGCAGGTATCGGCCTCTTTATCGCCTTCATAGGTCTGAAGAATGCAGGCATCGTAGCTGCCAATGCCGCCACTCTTGTGACGATAGGAAAAATAACAGAAGGCTCAGCCCTGTTGGGTGCCATAGGCATCGTCATCACCAGTGTGCTTGTCATCAAGAAAGTGCCTGGAAGTCTGCTTATCGGCATCATCGCCACCACGCTGATTGGTATTCCTATGGGCATTACGAAGATTACGGGTCTGATAGACATTCCTCCTTCGATTACCCCTATTTTCTGTCAGTTTGACTTCTCCCGCATTTTCTCTATCGACATGGTAATCATTGTGCTGACATTTCTCTTTATCGATATGTTCGACACTATGGGCACCCTGGTTGGCGTATGTACCAAGGCAGGCATGATGAGCCCAGACGGCAAGATACATGGACTGAACAAGGCTTTCATGGCAGATGCTGTGGCAACAGTGACAGGAGCCTGCTTCGGAACCAGTACCACCACTACATACGTGGAGAGTGCATCAGGCGTAGCACAGGGCGGTAGGACAGGTCTCACGGCTTTTGTCACAGCAGTCTGCTTCCTGATAGCATTGTTCTTCGCTCCCCTGTTCCTGTCAGTTCCTGCTGCCGCTACCACTCCTGTGCTCGTCATCGTGGGCTTGTTTATGATGTCGCCCATCAAGGATATCAATATGAACGACTATGCCGAGTCGATTCCTGCCTTCATCACCATCGTGATGATGCCGCTCACATATAGCATTTCCGACGGAATCCTGTGCGGTATGATCAGTTATGTACTTATCAACGCACTGTGTGGAAGCTTCAAGAAGTTGAGCATCACCATGTGGGTATTGGCGATTTTATTCGTACTGAAGTATATTTTCATTTAGAGAAGTTAAAGAAGTTAGAGAAGTTAAATTCTCTAACTTCCCTATCTGCGAAAGCCCCCCGTTACTTATATATGAAATAAGAACCTCCATCGCTCTTACAATATTTTTTGAGCAACGACTGTATGTATTCGGCATTGGCACGCACCTGTTGCTCGTTTCCATCATAGCCATTAATAAGCACCACAAGATGAGAGGTGTCTGACATCATCTTGGTGCGCTCATTGTCGCTGGTTGGCGTTCCAACGCCTCCCAGACTGTCTCTGTATACAGGCAGTCCCTCGATATTGATGTTTCCTCTTCCTATTCCCTCGTAAGGTTCACCGGCCTTGCCAACGCCCAGTGTTAGTGTATCGCCCTCAAACTTGTCGGCATCAAATCCTCCGATGCTGTAACCGAATGCGATGCTGGCAAGGTTGACCAGGTCGACGAGCGTGTCTCTCTGATAGAGTTGTTTGCCCTGAAGCATTCTCCTGATGAGCGCCTCGGAAGCAGGACGATAGCGCGAAGGATCTTTTCCGCAGGCACGATAAACCTTCCTTGTGGCGGCAATGCCACTCATTTCCTTCAGCGACTCTGTAGTCAGCGTGTCTCTGTATTTCTCGCCAAGGGCGTTAATCTCGTCCCACAGTTCCTGGCAATAAGGCGAGTTCTGTACATTGGCTTCCACACAAGCCCCTACGAATTTGGGGCAAACTGTTTCTATCTCTTCTGATACGATAATTTTCATTTGCTGTATGTTTTAGTTGAAGATTCCATTGCTGTTGCAAAAATACAAAACTTTTCTGACAGTAGACGAAGGTATCAGGTATAAAAAACAAGAATCCCTGCAAATCTTACGATTTACAGGGTTTATCTTGGGTGGAAGGTGGGACTCGAACCCACGACATTCAGAACCACAATCTGACGCTCTAACCAACTGAACTACATCCACCATTTGGCTTTAAAAAGAGTTATTTCTTTTAAGCGAGTGCAAAGGTACGGAATTTATTTGGAATAACCAAACAAATTCCGCATTTTTTTCTAAAAAATTACTTTGCAGGAGTTGCAGGCACCGCAGGAGCAGCCTTTTCAGCAGCATTCTGAGCAGCAGGAGCAGCATTCTGAGCAGCAGGCGCAACCTTCTTGGCAGCATCGCTGTTAGCACCTGGCATAGCAGGCAGCGCTGTCTGTTCCTGTGTAGCACCTTCCATCACGCTATTGTCGCCGATAGCCTGAGGAGCCACATAAGCACAAGCAACACTGAGGACAACCATCGCTGCAGCGAGTCCCCATGTCAATTTTTCCACTAAGTCGGTAGTCTTGCGAACTCCCATGATAGAGTTGGTTGAAGAGAAGTTGGAAGCAAGTCCACCACCTTTAGATTCCTGGATGAGCACGATGAAAATCATCAGCAATGAAGCCAGGACGATTAAAACTACAAATAATGTGTAAGCCATTTTTGATTTTTGTTATTTATTATTTTTACTATTTATTATCAGTTTCTCCAAGAATCGCATCTGGTCAGTATAGTATGCGCTCTTGTTGGGTTGTTTATGATAGAGTCGCTCAATGATTTCGTGCGCTCTCTCGTACTTGCCCTGTTTGATATAGATGCGGGCGAGTGTTTCGGTGAAGATACCGCTGTTCTCTGTAGTCTCGCTGTTGCTGTTGACCTCGTCGTCATCTATGGCCGGTTTGTATTCCAGCTCAGCATCAGCTGTAGCATCGAGCTTAGGCAACTGGAATCCTCCATCGTCAATGAAGTCGTCGATAAGCGCCAGCGTGCGTGAGGAGTTGTTGTCCTTTTCCTGTTCCGCATCTTCTGTCTCCATCAGATAAGCCACATAGTCGACGGCAGCGTCGGCAGGCGTAGGCTTTCGCTTGTTTTTCTGTGCCGCGTCTTTCTCCTCTTCGGCATCATTGGGTATCGACTCGAGGAAGTTGTCTATCAAGTCGGAAGTTCGGTCGGAAGCATTGTTGGCATTTCCTGCCTTCTTCTCTTCCCGATTGGTTTCCTTCTTGAGTTGATAGTGAGCCGCCTCCACCATTCTGAATATTACCTTTCGGTCGGTGATATAGATAGCAGCCTTTCTCAGTTCCTCGTCGAAACTCGGGTCGTGGAGCAGGTAGAGGTTCTGCAACATCAAAAGGCGGGCTGTCTGATAGTACGGATAGAGTGCTAACAGTGCCCGGAGATCGTAAAGCGTCTCCTTGTTCATCTCCTCAGGATGTTGTATCAGTCTACTTAATTCCACGTTATAATTTCGCGTTATATTTTATTTCCTAATCTTTATATACAGAGTGTCGGCATTTGATTCTTCACCCTTTACTCATTTACCAGTTGGCCACGGTAGCATTGAAGATCTGTTCCACCAGGTCTTTCACCATCTGTGTGACGAGTTCTTCCTGTACGGCGTTCAGACTCTGCGTTGTGTCGTAGCTCTTGGTAGAGGTAAACTGGCGCTCGAAGTCCTCGGCATGGTTCTTGTTGTTGATGAATCTCACATTGACAGTCATCGACAGCTCGGTCTGTGCAGAGTATCCCTCACTCGATACCGACTTGTTTCGCTGGCTGTACTGTGTGATTTCTCCCTCTATCTTGAGGTCTCCATTTCGCTTCACCTGTATCAGTCGGGTGTGGCTGGCGAACTCATCCTTCAGCTGATTGTTGAACATCGGTCCCATAGGTCCCCAGACATAGGAACTGCGAATAGGGAACTCGGCAAGCTCTATGGTCTTGGTTTTGGTATAGTCGATGCTGGCACCATTGAAGGCATACTTTACCGAGCATGCAGCCGTGGTGGCGATAATGGCGAAGATTACACCTATTATATATATATGCTTGAAGAGATGCTTCATTTTGTTATTTTCTTCTTGTCGTCTTAGCCTCTTGGCTTCTTTTATTTCTTCACATCGTCGTCCTCAGCCTCGTCGTTGTCGCCGAGCTTGTATGCCTTGATGCGTCGATACAGAGTTCTGTCGGATATTCCCAGTTCTTTGGCAGCTTTCTTTCGGTTGCCGTTGTTGCGTTCCAGTGCTTTCTCCACCATCTGCTTGCCCAGGTCGTTGAGGTTGAGCGTTTCCGCCTCATGTATTTCCTCCACTTCGGCATCCTCTGTGAATGGATGGTGCAACGCCTCGCTTTCCTTTTCGACAGGGGCTGGATAGCTTATGGGGGTTATGGGTGTCAGGGGCTGTGGTTCGGCAAAGCCTTTGGCTCCGTTGAGCTGTCGTGCCTCGTCGAGCTGTTTGCGCAGCGAGTTCATGTCGCGCCGCAGGTCGCTAACGTTGCCCCTCAGTTCGTAGAGAATCTTGTAGAGCAGTTCGCGCTCACTCTCATAGCTGTGGGCTCCTCCCTGCCCTGGTGCGATGGTAGCCAACTGTGTGGTCTCCTCGTCTTGCGGAATGAACCTGAGCAGCGTCTGTGCGTCGATTTCCCTTTCCTCGCTCAATACCGACATCTGTTCGGTAATGTTCTTGAGCTGTCTCACGTTGCCAGGCCATTTGTATTTCAGCATGATGGCCTTGGCGTCATCGGTAAGCACAATTTTAGGCAGTTTGTACTTCTCGGCCATCTGCATGGCGAAGAGTCGGAACAAGAGCAGGATATCGTTTCCCCTCTCTCGCAGAGGCGGCATCATGATGGGTATGGTGTTGAGGCGATAGTACAGGTCTTCGCGGAAGCGTCCCTCGCTGACGGCCTTTCTCATGTTGACATTGGTAGCCGCCACGATGCGCACATTCGTCTTGCGCACTTCCTGTCCGCCCACGCGTATGTATTCTCCCGTCTCGAGCACTCTCAGCAGTCTTGCCTGTGTAGCGATGGGCAGTTCGCCCACCTCATCGAGGAAGATGGTTCCCTTATTGGCGATGCCGAAATATCCCTCGCTCTCGCCTATGGCTCCGGTGAACGAACCTTTCTCATGACCGAAGAGCTCACTGTCGATGGTTCCCTCAGGAATGCTTCCACAGTTGATGGCGAAATACTTCTCCCGTCTGCGTGGAGAATTGTCGTGAATGACCTTCGGAATGATTTCCTTTCCCACGCCGCTTTCTCCGATGATGAGCACAGAAAGATCAGTCGGTGCCACCTGCAGGGCGACATCGAGAGCTCGGTTCAATTCGTCGCTGTTGCCTACGATATTGTACCTCAATTTGATCTTCTGAAATTCAGATGTATTCATTTAGCTGCCAAAATTACGCATTTTTTTTGAATTAACTGCAATATTGGCTTGAAAATAGTCCTTTTTTAACGTTTAACCTCTGGCGAATCCGCTTTCTTCTTTGGAATAGCGAATCTCACCTTCTCGCTGTCGTCTCTTTTCTCGTGGAAGAGTTTGGGCAGTGGGTTCTCGCAGGCCTCGTCGTAACTGCTGCGATATCTGAAGGTGTCGATGGCCAGATAGACGGCATTTCTGAAGGCAGACTCATCGGCAGTATTTGTACCTGCAATCTCGTATCCGGGCGTGATATCAGCGCTGGTTCGGATGACAGGCATTCCTGCTGTATAGATAACGCCCCGTCCGTCGTTGATCGACTTGAATGGAGCTGTGGCCTGGTCGTGATACATGGCCAGAACACCGTCAAACTCTCTGAAGTCGCCATTGCCGAAGAAGTCATCGGCAGGATATGGTCCGAAGACCTGTACGCCCTTGCCTGCCAGCTCGTCGATGGCTGGAATGATGATTTCCATTTCCTCGTTTCCGCAGCTTGTCTCCTCATTGTTCTTGGGGTTGAGTGCCAGCACGGCGATACGTGGATTGCTGATGTTGAAGTCGCGCTTGATGGTTTGCTGGAAGAGGGTTGCCTTCTCTACGATTCTCTCTGCCGTGATCTGTTCAGCAACCTCTTTGAGCGGCAGTTTCTCTGTCACCGAAGCGATGCGCAGCGTATCGCCCACGAGGATGCTGAGTCCCTTCTTTCCCTCACCGAGACAGGTCTCGATGTAGTGCTTGTGTCCCTTGAAGGCGAAGCCCTCGATGAATGCGTTCTGACTGTTGATAGGTGCTGTCACCAACACATCATACAGATCGTCTCTGAAGTCGGTCATGGCTCTGTCGAGAGCCTTCACCGCAGCCTGTCCCGACTCCTCTGTAGGCACACCCATGTCCACCTTCACCTCCTCCTCGACAGCCGCCAGAAGGTTGATGCGTCCTTCCTCGGCGTCTTCGGCCTTCTGGATGATGGAGAACTGCGCGGGCAAGTTCATGGCCTTGCGGTAGTAGGCTGCCACCTTGGGCGAGCCATAGACGATAGGCGTGCAAAGCTCCAGCATCTCGGGCTCTGCAAAGGTTTTAAAGATCAGTTCGTATCCGATACCATTGGTATCTCCATGGGTGATAGCCACCCTGATTTTCTTGTTGTCCATTTTGGATTCTTATTTTATTGTAGAAAGAGCAGCCTCAAGCTGCTTGATTAGTATTTTCTTTTTCTTTTCGGGCGCATA
>OGMR01000265.1_pt1 | contig 26891 bp, 29 predicted proteins | sample 1573251 | NCBI WGS metagenome assembly OGMR01 (sample SAMEA2581979, study PRJEB24529) | metagenome | biome: Human gut stool | place: China | collected 2011
CCTAATGCGTCCTTTTACGATTTAACAACTCGAATAAGTAATATTTTAACAGACCATATTAACAATATGGCAATTGAAGCATTATCACAAATTAATGTTGATATATTATATAATCAAAGAGCAAACCATTCTTCTGAGTATTGGCTTATAGCCACAAAATATCTAGTGCCTAAAATGAATCTACTACCGAATAATTTAATTGAATTAGGGAAAAGAATTTTAGCTGATATTGCGTCTGGTTCCCAGAATACAAATCCGTTGCCAGATTGTTTCAAGAATATTTTTGAAAAAATAGATAGCCGTCAAATTAAATCTACAATGACCGATATTAGAAATGAATTTTGTAATGGCAAAAAAAACATCAATGCTACAAAATTCAAATTCTTCGAAGAGTGGTTTAGATTATATGGAAATCTAAAAGATCGAGCCGGAGAAGTTATTGATAAGATTTTAAAACCGATTATGGCAGATACTTCATGTCGAACACTTATTTTAAGCAATAAAGAATTTTATATAAATCTAATAAATGATGCCGACAAGGATGACTCATTTGAGTTTATTCAAAGTGCTAAAAACATTTTAAAATCAACTAAGGATAAAGACCTTGAAGAATTTATTGGTGAGATAAATTAATTGTTTCAGACAATTTCTATCATAATAAGTTTCACTATTCTTCACTTTCTTCTAGAAGTATACTAATTCTGTATGCTTCTAGAAGAAAATGATGTGAACATCAATCCAGTGATAATTTTCACATACATGAAAATAATCTATTTCAGGTAGTGCTTCAATCTACTTCTATATATGAAATGTAGTTTATTAAGTGTATTTATAGTAAAATGTAATTATTTATAAGCTCTTTTGTTTATTAATTTATCCATATCTTCTGAAATCTTGTCATCTGTAACTTTTGCGTATCCTTGTGTGGTTCTGATATTTGTATGGCCCATCATCTTTGAAATGCTTTCCATGGGAACCCCGGCAGAAACCATCATGGTACCGAAAGTATGGCGACTTTGATGGTATGACAAGTTATGCTTGAACTGAAGGGAAAAACCTAATTCATGTATCTCAAACCAAATCATACTCCGTATGGGTAATGGGAAAATGGGCTGACTATCATCTGTCGTATTATACAAGGAAATTATCTGCTCCGCTACCGGGTGCAATGGTATAAATGACTCAACGCTTGTTTTCTTGCGGTATGTTCTGATATATTTCCGTCCTTCTGCAGTTGTACCTATATGATGCGGATAGAGATTGCGTACATCAACGTAAGCCAAACCGCAAAAACATGAAAATATAAAGGTTCTTCTTGCAAGTTCCTGTAGTGGATCCGGTTTTGGATGGCTCATTATCTCCTGAAGCTGGTTCTTGCTTATATACATGAGCTTTGTAGGTGCCTTCTTTTCATATTTTATATCATCCAAAGGATTATATCTCAAAATTCCGTTATCCACGGCAAGATAAACCAGACGTTTCAGCCAGCAAAGACAATGGTTACGGTATGATGGCTTATGAGGGTGATTTGTTTTCAGATACAAAATGAAATTAGTGCCAAACTCTTCGGTAATATCTGTAAAAAGCATGTCCTCCTTACCCAGAGAACGGATGTATTCCCCCAGATAGTAATGATACATTTTTGATTGCCTGTAACTGGAGGTTGAATCTATTTGAATGGAACGGATTTTCAGATTTTCCCGTTCCACCTCCCCTGCCTGTAATATGTACTTCGGGATGTCGACCGCTCCTGTCATGGCTGTTTTCAGCAGCTCTGCACTGATGACACCATTTACTTTCAATAATTCAGCATAAGTTTCATCTATCCGTTGTTTATACTCACAAAGTATCCCGTTCAGTCTGTTGTTCTTGACTTCCCCTTTCTTGCTATTCCACTCTTCAGGCTGGCAATACAACCCGGTCGATAATACAACAGCCTTTCCGTCTATTGTAATACGACACATGATTGATGTAGTCCCGTCAGATTTGACTTTACTGCGGTTTATATAATACAGTTGCTTATATGTACTTCTCATGATTTTTTAATTTTTGATTTATAATACCAGTTTCATATCACTCGTTGCCTCGATGAATTTGTCCATATCCTCGAAAAGTTTTTTAGGAGTTACCCTTGCATAAAGCTGGGTAGTTGTCAGATTTGTATGACCCAGCATTTTGCTGATTGTTTCAATAGGAACACCAGCCTCAAGGGTTATCAAACTTCCGAAGGTATGTCTTCCCATGTGATAGACCAAATCACAGCTTATGCCAGCCAAATCCCGCAAACCTTTCATGTGGCGTCTCATATTGGGATGGTGTATCATCGGGAAAAGCTCTTTCCTGTCATTCGAACGGTATTTTTCTATTAGAGCGATAGCCTCCGGCAGCAATTTGACTCGGGCCAGATATTCATTCTTCTTTCTCAGATACTTTAACCATAAGTCGCCTTTATCATCCTTGTATATATTATCTCTAGTGATTGAAACTGCATCCGCATACGGAACTCCTGTATAACAGGCAAAAAGGAACAAATCCCTGGCTATATTATGAGTAATTCTTTCCGGTGGTATTACGACATCACGGATCTTCTCAAAATCCTCACGACTCAAAGCCCGTGGTGGTTTCCGGTTCTCTTGGGGTAGTTTGAAATTCACAAAATAACGCTTCTCCGCATGTCCTTCCTTGAATGCCATCCGGCAGATTTTCTTCAGGATTGCCAGATAATGTCTTGCCGTATCTACCGCAAGTCCTTTGTCCTTCAGTATATAATCCTGAAACTCCCATGGGATGTGTTCATTCAATTGTCCAAAAGCGACATCACTTGTCTTGAATCGTTTTTGAATAAATTCGCCGAGATACCTGCGGGTGTAAATGTATGTTGACATGGAGCTTTTAGCTACATCAATACCGATTCTTGAGCGCATATCCTCTATATGTATATCAAGCCGTTTCAACAGAGTCATCTGAGTTTCTACACTTCCCTGTAAAAGCTCTTTTACGGCAGTCGCGTCAAAATCAATCTTACGTTCTACAAGTGAATCAAATGCAGAATTGATAGAAAGTAAGAGCCGGTCAATTTTTGCATTAATATCAACTGCTTCTTTACTTTTTCCATTCAGTCGACTTTCTCTTGGATTCCATAACTCCGGAGTACATAACAGCTTACAACTGAATTGCGCCATCGTGTTGTTTACCGTTATTCTCCCCATTATCGGAGCCTTTCCGAATTTGTCAAGACCGCTCTTTTTCAGATAGAGCAGCACCTTAAATTTTTCTACTTTCATACGCTTATTTTTTAATGGCAAAATTACCTATTTTATAAGCGTCCTTTGATATGCAAAACGCTGACAAACAGTGAATAATAGCCTCTGTGACAGTTTCTTTATTGTTCAGTCTGTTACCTATTCAGTTCAGGTAACTGGGCAGCTAACATTCTGGTAACTGAACACCTGCAATATCCTGTCCATTTTTGCTTTCCATTATCTCAGCAAAAAACAGAACTTTTGCTCATATTCAACCAATTATGTTTTCCTTTCTCATCCCTTCATCTACTTGCTTCTTGTATTATGTTCCATTGCTTGAGACATACCTTTGCAGTTTTGGCTATATTGAAAGGCATGCCGTTAGAAACTTTGCAAAAAGTATTAGGACACAAATCGATTCTTTCCACACAAGTCTATGCTGAACTGATCAATCCGAAGGTTGGGGAAGATACGGATAGGATGTGCGACAAGATTGGTTCCGTGTATCGCTTGGCCAATTAGAATAAGTATGAAAAAACACCCTTCAGCAAATGTTGAAGGGTGTTTTTCGTATTCAGGCAGGTTGCTTATTTCAAGTAACGCCTGAAATCTTTATAGTTCTTTTTTAGTACCTCGTATAGCCCGCTTTCCGGATAGAGCAGTTTACCCCCGACAGAGGTAATTGAGGTATAAGGTATTGCCTTTTCATCCCGTAGTGTTTGTAATGTACGCTTGGAAACATGAAGCATCCGGCATACCTCATCTCCACTCAGATAATGTTCGTCTGCAATCGTCGGACGTATCCGTGCCGCAGCAGCCTCCAGATTTTTTCCTGTCCGTTTGATCCATCCGGTAAGTTCCTTGAACTCTTCCGAATCTTTAGTGATAATGTCTGCCATACTCTTTATTTTCTTTTTTTGATTAGTCCTTCCTCCAGAATTTGCTGGATGTCCACTTCTTTATAAAAGAATTTTCCACCGATATTAGAATAAGGAATCAGCCCGTTATCCCGGTAAGTCTGCAGTGCCCTTTTGGAAATATTGAGAGCCAGGCACACATCCTGCGCATCCAGTCACTTGTCCGGTGTTACGGGGGCTATTTTCTTTTGAAAGTCCATCATTTGCACGGACAGCATACTTAGTTGTTTCTTCAAGTCCTGATAAGCACTTGTTTCGATAATTGTCAGTTCCATGATTTATAAATTAAATTGTGAATAATGAAATTGGGTGCAAGATAAAGGGAATATTACTATAAATCAATCGTTTAGTTTCCAGTGTCGTTAATAGTCATTAATAGTCATTTTTTGTCAGCGTAGCTTTTCTTATACTTTTTATTTAACGGGGGAGTCGTGAAATCCGACATCCCTTATACAAATGGTAACTCTTTCATCTTTTTTCCTTTTTTGCCCTGCCACATTTCTTTATGATATGGATTTCTTCGGAGAAATCAGAAATATGAGTATCTTTGGAACGAAATATAGATTTAAATGGCAGGCAATAGCCTTCCAATTAGATATAGACATAACATTCGCAGAATGTCTCAAGACGGAAATCTGGTAAATTTCAATGAATAGAGGCTTTTTGTGTATTGCTTATGCTATGCTTTGTCATAGCGTGGCTTACACAGCTACTATTCATAGGTTTACCAGAACCTCCGTCTTGGAGTTGGGTAAGGCCACGCTTTCTCAAATACTTCTGCCGAATAATATTTATAGGTTAAATATTATACTTATGGCAAAACTCCAATTACTTGCAATCACTACTCTTGACGGATACCTCTTCGACAGGACTGTTTCTTCCCCTTTGTGGGATAATCCGAACAAATATGGCCTCACCAAAATACGGGAACGTGCTACACAGACTCTCGGGCCGGATGTATCTTTCATCTCATTGACACAATGGAAAAAGAAAAATGAAGGTATTTATTTCATAGAAGCGGCTCCGGATACAATTTCCGTTATAAGCAGCATGTTCAGATACTGGTTGGTGGATGAAATCATCCTTTTTGTCGCACCGTATATCCAAGGGGACGGCATACGTCTGTTTACAGAAATTCCCGGTCCTTCCTCATGGGAAATGACCGGGAACAAATGTTTCAGATCCGGTATTTGCAGGCTGGCCTACAAACGGATTGAATAACCTGCAATTATCTTCTTATCCTGACTGACTTGGTTTAGACAGGCATCTTATATTTCTCCCAATATTTTCTTGCCTTGTCCGGTCCTATCCAGTTCCGTTGGTCATCGATTCCCCTGTCCGAGAGTTGTTTCCTGACCAGCTTCTGGATATCAATCTCCCCTTTGGCTATCTTGATCAGCAGTTCGGAAGCAATCGTATTCAGCATTAAGTCCGGATTCAGTTCATCCGATATCTCTTCCATTTCTTTTTTCATAAGTCGCTTCTTTATTTTTTAGGTTTATTATCCTTGAAAGTCATCTCAATCCTGTAATTGTCATCCAGCTCGAGTGATGCCTCATACTTCTTTCCTTTCTTGCTGGTAAACTTCAGATATCCGGTACGTTTCCCCGATAGCAGCAGGAGCATCTGATTATCCGTCAGTTCCCTGCCGTTGAACGTTCTAAATAACAGGAACCCACAATTGGGATCGCTGCATTTGGCGACCTTGTTAAAGACGATAATCGTTTCTGCTCCGCATTTGAGGCAGTTACAATGTGGCAAGTCCGGATGGTTAAGTTTCAGGGCAAGCAGTTCCGAGGTGATTTGTTGGGTATAGGAATTGATGCTCTGAGTAAATGTTTCCGTGGAAACTTTGCCGGTTTCGATTTCATGCAAGGCGCATTCCCACCCTCCGGTCATGCTCACGTTGGCGATCATCTTCTCTTTTACAATATCATATACTTCCAGTCCTTTGGGAGTGGGAATCATCTCTTCCCGAATCCATTGGGATATGACTTCTTCAAGATTCCCCTTGTTCCGGTTGGCAAGCTCCGGGCTGTTCAGATTGCATCCGTTTATCAGATTGGCTCTCGGAGTGGGCAGCAGTTCCACCATTCTCCCCAATCCTACGCTCCAACACTGTCCTTTCCGGTTGACTTTCCGTATCTTCCCTTTCGGACTCATTATGATCCGGTCATCCTTCCCGATGATGGTTCCCACATCCGCATCGCTGGCTACCGGAGTGGGCAGAAATCCCTCACGTATTATCTCCGGCAGTCCCTGCTGGCGGCTGTTCGGTCCTCTCAGCTTGAAGTCCTGCGCCGTTACGGTGGGCAATAAACCAAACCCTATCCCGTCGGTGAGGCGCGCCGACGCTACAAGCCGGTATAAGTACCGGCTGGACGGAATATCCTTCACGTTCAAGATCACGGCAAATGGTTTCAACAACATATTGCTGCCGCCTTGTAAATACAGGCTCACTCTCTCCGAATAGAGTGGATTGACTTCCCACTTCAGTCTCCTGACCGGGCTGTACCATCGTGAGGATGCCAGCAACGTTTTCAACAATGACCCAATCGGGCCTGACCTCTTGTATGACTCTGAGCATCTGAGGCCAGAGATAACGGTCGTCCGCTGCTCCCTTTCTTTGGCCGGCGACAGAAAATGGTTGACAAGGAATCCCTCCTGTAAGAACATTGATTTTTCCTCTTCATTCTCTGAAATCAGTCGTTCTGATGTCTGTATAACTTTCTGCATCTTTAAACCAGTAATTTAGAATAGTATTACAAAAATCGTCTATCTCACAATGGAAGGCATTCTGCCATCCCATTCATTCGGCTGCCAGGTCGGGGGCACCGAATCCGCTGAACAGGGAAGCGTGTACCAGAAGCTTCCGCTGTTTCTTTTCCTGTTCTTCTTTCATTGTTATTCATTATTTAGAGGTTCGAGATTCATTACTTTCTTGTCAATCTTGCGATAGACACTCCCCATCTCCAGCATATTCTCCAATCGGAGCAGGTCGGTGATTTCATAGACGGTCATCCCTTTCTGCGTTGTAAAGCGGATATATCCTTTCTGTCGCTGTATCTCTACTTCTTCGGGAGTCATGTGCAGGACTTCACAGATTTCCTGCAAGGTCAGGGTAAGGCTTACTTCCTTAACCGTGTAGATGTAAGTCAGGATGTTCAGCATCTGGAGGCATTTGCGGTGTGATTTGACGAGTGCTGCGAATTTGTTTCGTTCAATGACGATTACTTTACTTTGATTTTCCATATGAATTTTTATTTATGAGTTAATAGAATCGGATATAAAATCTTCTTGTTTGCATTCTTCTCTTAGGAATTTATGCACGTCCGAGGCCCAGAAGTAAATCTTGCCACTAAGTTTAAAATAAGGGAGTTTGCCCGAATTACGCCAGCGGATCAGGGTACGGTCGCAGACTTTCAACATCAGCCGCATGTCCCGACTGTCCAGCATTTGCTTGCCGTTGAAACTAGTTACTGCTTCCAGAGCCGTTTCCAACTTGGCAATCAGTTTTCGTTGTTCCTCAAAGTTTTCCTTTATCATTGCTTTGAGTATCTCAATATCATTTCTGTTCTCTTCCATACAATATTCTTTTGTTCCAATGGGTTATTTTTCTTTCTTCGGTTGCAAAGTTTTCAAAAATGGGCATGAAAAAATAGGGCTGACGGTTACCGCCAGCCCTATTTTTTCTTTGTAACTTACTTAATATCAATGTGGATTTTTAGAATTTTCTTTGTTCCTTCATAAAAAGAAATGTCTTTTTATAACGTAATTTTAGACTCAAAAAAAGATTTTCTTATTTATGGATTATTCTGGAATAAACAATAGTTCATAATCTTTCTTTTATGACTCATAATTATTTAACTATTTATAGATTGTATATAGGAAATGTGAGAGGCTTTTCAACTATATCAATGATTTCCTCTTTCTACATCAACATCTATCATCTTATATAGATTCTTTAAAGATATTATGAAGAATACTGCATACAAATATTCGCAGGATTACATACACCTCACCTTGTGTATAATAATATTACTAACAGCTCAATTAATTTTATATTTCAATATTATAATTTTCATTTAAACAGATTTTTCTTTTTCCCAAAAAGGTAATGCAATTTTACTATTGTCAAAATCATTATCAACGACAATTGCAGCAGAGTATCGAGCTCTGGTAATTGCTACATATAATTTGCTTTTAGTCACAGCTTTGAGTTGATTCTTTCCACTACGCAAAAAATCAAGAATAGGTGTTGTTGGGTATATTAGTGAACTATCTGCTTGTAAGCCTTTAGATTCACCATAATTATATGTAGTTTCAGTCTTTATTGTAGGCTTCTGAAGTGAATCCCATACTAGAGAAATGGGATTGTACTCTGTTATATAAGTTAGGATATCTTCCTTTTTCAGAAGGAACATACCTGTTTTACGAGAGTATTCTTTCCGGCGTTTGTTGCATTGTGCGCATTTACAAGAATCGGATTTTGGGTGATCACTACTCACTTTTGAAGCAAAATCGCATATTTGTTGAACACATCTATGCGACAGATTTAGTGTTGTTGTATCGATATCGGCATATATTTTTCGTTTTGTATTTACTTTTTCTGTTATATATAAATTTATCTTTCCATTATATTTCTTGTTTTTAGGACATGCGGATGTTGAATATGTGTGTTGTCTTGGGTCACCACACAAGATACATTTTATTTCTGATTGTGATCTTAGTATCACTTTTATTATCTCAAAATCCCATCCCGATAAATCCTGTGCTTCATCAATAAATATTGCATCAGCAATGTTTGAAAGTCGTTCTAATAATGAAATAGGATTGGTTTCATAACATTGATAAGCAAACTCACTGAGTTTATCTGAATACAAATTTCTTTGTTTGTTATCCAAGAACTTTTCAATAGGGGTATGGTAAGTTGTGAAAGTTCTACCATCTTTTGTCTTAATAACTCCAGATTGGCCTTCAACATAGACCATCCCTACATGATTATCATACAGAATGTTAATGACAGAGCCTTTGAATGGCCTTATCCAAAAATCTAAAAGAAAAGTATACCATCCAACAACTACAATTGCCTTGGGTATATATCCGTATTTTTGAATGATTCGCTCTTTTATATTTTCTTGATTCTTCGACGTATATGTGACTATTATAAGATATTTACCTGCATCTACAGCTCTGTCGAGGGACTGGTAAACTTGTTCAAGGATAAAGGATGTTTTACCTGAACCTGCTGCTGCAATATATACCATACTATTTCCCATTATTCTTTAATCCAATTAACAGCATTAACAATATAATCAGGCACAGAAAAATCTAATTTATCAACTTTATTTAGCAGTTTAAATGCCCATTCGGTTTTATTGTTTTTCATAAAAGCAGCCAAATCAGCTTCAGTGTCATTAGGTTTCTTATGTATTCTGACTGCATCAGATAGTTCTTGGATTTTTCTTTGATTTTTTCTGACAAAAGAGGGTTCCAACGTATTTAGCGTTGTATCGTTTTCCGTATATATGGAAACATTTTTAGGCAGGATTTCCAAACCTCTTTGCTTTTTCAGACTATCAAGGTCCTTTCCGTCATTATCTGTAATAACAGCAACTTTTTTTTGAAACGGAGAAACTATGTTAACATATTCTTTAAATCCAACTCCTTCTACAGATATAACTTCAATATTATCATCAAATGGATGACGCCCATATTGTCGATAGTAATAATAAGTTAATACCATTTCATCCGTAGGACCTTCTACTAATATTGCAGAATTGCACAGTATTAGTCTCAATGTCGGATAGTTAGATACCTTTGTGAAAAATTTAAATTTATCTTTATCGTCATTCTGAATTTTTTGAGTTTTTATTTCCCCATTTTCATTTTCTATAAGAATAAGATTCGCTAAGTCAAGCTTGTTTGCTATAAAATTATTATGCGTCGTTATTATTAACTGCGTATTTTGAGCATTGATGTTCTCTTCTATCTTACTAATGAGTTCATACATCTTTGTATGGGAAAGATGAGATTCAGGCTCTTCTATAATGATAATTTTAGGTTTATCAGTTTGATGATTTTTATCAATAGAAAGCATCGTCTTTAAAATACAGAGTTCGCCAGCTCCAATTTGTTCAATAGGAATGTTCTCTAAAAAAGGACAAAGAATATCACGCAAAATAATTTTAGAGGTTATGTCGATAGAAACCTCCAAGTTTTCTCTTTCTTGTTTGAGTCTTGTGTTTATTTCTGTGATATTTTGTTGTTCCTCAAAACCTTGTTTAAGGTATCGAAGACTAGACTTGATTTTGGTGAAATCATTATCACCGATATATTTTCTTAATAAATGTGCAATGTATTGGTTAGACGATGAATTGAAATAATTCGAGGAAGAATCAACAAGCTGTACATAGTAGGGTATAAGGAGTTGCTTAACTGGTTTGTCAGAAAACCAATTTCTTTCAATCTTATAATATTCGCAAGGAATATGGATACACGTTTCTTTTTCAAGTTCATACAATTCTGAATATGATTCGTCATCAAAACATATTTTGAGTTGTAGTCCTCTTGATAGTGTATGAAGTGTATTATTAGTACCAGAAAATTCATCTTTCTTAGTGTCAAAAAACACTTCAATAGTAATTATCGGAGGAACTTTATCTACTTTGAATTGTTCTACAGCCAAAGTATGAAAAAGATAAGGAGTCACTTCGAGTTTGTTAAGTCCATATCCTAATGCAAGCGATAATGCTTCAATGATTGTGGATTTACCTACACCATTATTTCCAACAATGATATTTTTAAAATCATTGAAGGATATATCTGCTTTTTTTATTCCTTTGAAATTATGTATAATAAGTCTCTGAATCATTTTTTAATAGAATTTACTGGTATTACGCAAAAGTAACTATTTTGCAACATTTATCGGCCCTAAAAATGAAAAAATATAGACCATTCTCTATTATTACAATAAATAATGCAATTCTCTCATGCTTAATAAAATACATCTAATATTTCATTTTATATTCTTATACTAAAAGAATTGCATTACTCTCTATTACTTAGTTGTATTGTGCTGCATTCATTATACAACTCTATTTTCTGAATGCTTTTTCTTCTTCATAGGATGATGTGCAGTAAAATAGATAGTACTATTTTCCCACACAAATGCTAACTGAGAATTATGATGATGAAAGATACATAGTAGAAAAAACTAGCAATTAATAGCCAACCCTTCTTGAAAAAACACTCTGATTAACTTGTAACCACCAAAAACATTGCTTACCTTTGCGTTAGAGAGATATTTGAAATTATGCAGAGCAATGCAATGTGTAGCTGGACTTTCACTACTATATCGTTACCTGCATCTTTATAAAAACACTTTTAATCGCTGATTTATAAAAGATTAAAACGAACTACACGCTTTTGTAGAGGAAAACGGGGAGGTTCTGATTCATCAGAGCCTCCCCCTCTAAATATCTATACAGTAATGTATTTAATTCTTCTTGACCAACAAAACCGAAGGCACAGCCCGCTCTCCTTCGTGGTCGTATATTCCATTATCGCAAGGATAATTAATAACACCATATCCTTGTATATACAGCGTGGAAGAACCGCCACCATCTAAATTAAGAGCATCGGTCGCCCCCATTTGCCGAGCGAATGTCCGCAAATCATACAGATTCACGCCTTTCGCACCATCTAACCTCCCATCAAAAACTATCAACAGCACCTTATTATCATCGGTAGTAGCCACGCAGGTGCGAGGATGCGTATCGGTAGTGAAAGTATTGCTCCACATAGCGACATCACGACCGTCGTCCAACATCAAAGGCCCCGACACAACAACTTGCTGATAATTTCCACCCTGAGTAGCTTCCTCCGTCGAACTCCACTTTTTTATTTCCACAACAGCTCCCGTCGCACAAAAAGCTCCCGTCGCACGTGTAGAAAATTCATTTGTCTGAGTAGCAGCCATCACTGTACCATTACATTTCAAAAAATGACGACTGATCCCGGTCGAAGTATTGAAATATGTTCCATTTACAGCGGCCAATGCGTTAGCAGCCAATGCCCGATCGCTAGTCGTCTTTTTTAAAGAACCTGCCTCATAAGACACCAAAAAGGAAACATCGGCTTTATTCAAATCGATTTCCAACATGCTTATCGTTTGAGGATAATCGAATAGTAACGGAACTTGGGCCGTTTTACTAATTATTCCTGTCTGAATTTCCCGTTCCTGCCATTGTATTCCGGCAATGGCAATCGAATCGGCTTGATTTCCGCCCGATGGTCTTTGCGGAACCGACGAACTACCATCATCTTTCCCACACGAAGACATACCCGCAATCATCGACACAACCATTACGGGCAAAAACAACTTACTCCATTTCATCTTCCTTGAACTATTGAAGAAACCGTGTGGATATCAAAAATTAAATTTTTCGAGTTTCATCTCGGAAAGCTCTTTCATCTTTCCTACATACGAAACAAAATGAGCTGTCTGTTCATGAATCGACAATGCATCGGCATCTTTCCATGTCTCGCAAATCATCAATACATCGGGACGTGTACTGCTCTCAAAAATATCATATGCTACACAACCCGGCTCCTTCAATGAGCATTCTGTCAATTTTCTCGCTATATCAAGAACCTTATCTCGACAAGATTTCTCTACCTGAATAAAAACATTCAATCTAATCATAACTTTTCAATTTATTCGATACCAGTTTTGAACTGGTAAAAGTAATATATTCTCCTCATAAAAGAGATTGCGAAAAACAAATATAACTAAACAAATTCCTCAATCTCTAATAAACGAAGAGCCGCCTCTGCAACAGATACGGCTCTTCCATCTACTATATTTTAATTCTATTAGAATGGCAAATCATCGGTAGGAGAAGGCGCCAAATCGGGAGCTGCCGGAGCCGGTGGGAACGGAGCTATATCGTTGGGCATCGGAGGCATATCGGGAACACCCTGAGCAACAGGAGCTGACTTTTCTATCTTCCAAGCTCTCACATCGGTGTACCAACGACCATTAAACTCCCTACTTTCAAGATCAAAGCTAACCACGACATCTTCGCCGATAGCGGCAGGATATTGATCTACTTTATCACCGAAAAGATTGAAACAAACTTTTCGAGGATATTGCTCTTCTGTTTCCAAAACATACTCTTGCTTTTTCCACGGATTGCCTGCTTTCGAAACACCCTCCTGCAAAGGCAACACATGGATTATTCTTCCTTTAATTTCCATATTCAATTTACAAACTGTGTAATTATTCGGCAACAAATATAGCAAAAGGTAAGGGGTAAGGCAAGATGAAAATAAGTTTTTTTCACTCAGTTCTACCCAAACTTCATTTTATATCGCAAAAGCAGCGAGATTTCCAATAAAAACATTTTCACTTTTTTATTTGTTATATTACAAAAACCTTTCTCTATAACATTTATTAAAAAGGAGTTTTAACTAAACCCTCAATTTTATAACAAGTCACCTCTCTTGAAATCGGAAAAATCGCATTATCTTTGCAAACTGAGATTATATATTCAAACAAATGAAAGAAAAGCAATTACTTAAAACCATCGTAGAAGGCATTCAAGAAAAAAAAGGAAAGAAAATTACAACCGTAGATCTCTCAAAAATAGAATCGGCAGCCACCTCTCATTTTATTATTTGCGAAGGACAATCGACAACCCAAGTCATGGCGATTGCCGATAGTATAAGAGAATATGTATTACAAAATATAGGAATAAAACCTTTCGGATATGACGGATATCAAAACGGACAATGGATTGTTATCGACTACGGTAGCATATTGGCCCATATTTTTTTACCGGAATACCGAAATTATTATAAGCTCGAACAATTATGGAATGATGCCAAATTGGCAGAAATTCCCGATGTGGAATAATTTTTGATACATCAACAGCACATTATATCATCAAAATATGGGAAACAACAATATGTCTCCATTAGGACCTAAAAAGAAAGGTATTCGATTCAATTTGTATTGGATGTACTCGCTCATCGCTCTCGTTTTAATAGGACTTTACTACATGAACGACAACACGATGAGTAAAGAAGTGAATTGGACCGAATTCGAAAAAATCGCCAAAGAGGGCGGTATAACCAGGCTGACCGTTTTCGCCAAAAAAGATTATGCCGAAGCCCAACTGAACGACAGTACAGCCAAAGCGGTCTTTAAAACTGACAAAATAAACGGGAAACCAGTAATATATACCAATATTCCTTCGGGAGACAGTTTTGCAAAAACTCTCGATACGTGGAAAAAGGAAGATGGTTTTAATGCAGAAGTCTATTACGAAAACAGTAGTGACCTAACTAACATATTATGGTCGGTAGGCCCATTCATATTACTCATTGTATTTTGGATTTATTTAGCCCGCCGAATGACCAATCAAGGCGGAGGAGGCAGTGGAGGAGTATTCAATGTAGGGAAAGCCAAAGCTCAACTTTTCGATAAAGACGGCGCTGTAAAAGTGACGTTCAACGACGTTGCCGGATTATCGGAAGCCAAACAAGAAGTCGAAGAAATCGTAGAGTTTCTAAAAAATCCCAATCGTTATACCGACTTAGGTGGCAAGATCCCCAAAGGTGCCTTATTGGTAGGTCCTCCGGGAACCGGAAAAACATTATTGGCAAAGGCCGTTGCCGGAGAAGCCAACGTCCCGTTTTTCTCTTTATCTGGTTCCGATTTCGTAGAAATGTTCGTCGGTGTGGGAGCCTCTCGTGTTCGCGATCTTTTCAGACAAGCCAAAGAGAAAGCTCCGTGTATCGTCTTTATCGATGAAATCGATGCTGTGGGGCGTGCTCGTGGGAAAAATCCAAATATGGGTTCTAACGACGAACGAGAAAATACATTGAATCAGTTGCTAACCGAAATGGACGGATTCGGATCAAACAGCGGAGTTATCATTTTGGCTGCTACCAACCGAGCCGACATATTGGATAAAGCATTGCTGCGAGCCGGGCGATTCGACCGTCAAATCTACGTAGAACTGCCCGAATTGAACGACCGGAAAGAAATATTTAAAGTCCATTTAAGGAATGTAAAAATAGACGATTCTGTCGATGTAGACCTTCTGGCTCGACAAACCCCCGGCTTTTCGGGCGCGGATATAGCCAATGTCTGTAACGAGGCCGCCCTCATCGCCGCCCGAAAAAATAAAAAAAGCGTTCAACGGCAAGACTTCATGGATGCTGTCGATCGTATCGTCGGCGGTCTGGAAAAACGATCTAAGATTACAACCCAAGAGGAGAAACGCTCCATTGCCATACACGAAGCCGGGCATGCTTCTATCAGCTGGTTATTGAGATATGCCAACCCCCTCATCAAAGTAACGATCGTTCCTCGCGGACGTGCATTGGGAGCCGCATGGTATCTCCCCGAAGAACGACAAATCACGACACGCGAGCAGATGCTCGACGAAATGTGCGCCACATTAGGAGGTCGTGCAGCAGAAGAAGTATTTCTCGGACGAATCTCAACCGGTGCTTCCAACGATTTGGAGAGGGTTACCAAACAGGCTTATGCTATGGTCGTTTATTTCGGTATGAGCGAAAAATTACCGAATCTTTCTTACTATGATTCCACGGGGCAAGAATACGGATTTACCAAACCGTATAGCGAAGACACGGCTAAACTCATCGATGAAGAAGTAAGCAAAATCGTAAGCGAACAATACGAAAGAGCTAAAAAAATTCTAAAAGAGAATGCCGACAAACACGCCCAACTGGCAGAAGTATTGATCTCCCGTGAAGTTATTTTCTCGGAAGATGTCGAACATATCTTTGGAAAACGTCCGTGGGTATCTCGCTCCGAAGAAATCTTGCAGGACGAAGAATCGGCAAAACAAGAAGGAGAAAAAGCCGAGAAAGAAACCCAAGAAAAAGACCCCTCGACAGGAAACGACAATACCTATGAAAGGGAAAACAAAACGGAGGAAAAACCAGAGAAAGATTCGGAGAATACATAGTTTTCACCAACTCCCCCTATATAAGAAAAGAGGTATCGACTTGTCGATATCTCTTTTTTATGTCGCATCACCAAAAAAGAGCCCTAAATAAACGTAAGTTTTTTCAGAGAATAGTTATATTTGTCAGCGATTTATCAAAACAAAAAAATCGTGAAAAATTTATTGACCCGAACTTTAACCGGTATCCTTTTTATCGTTATCATCACAACGGCCGTTCTATCAGGAGCTTATACATTTCTCTTTATATTCGGTATCATCTCGCTCCTCGGATATATCGAATTTATAAACCTGACTCAATTTGGCAGAAAGTTCGATAAAATATTACTCATGCTCGACATGGCAGGAGCCTGTGCCCTATTTCTGGCTGTATTTTCTTTCTCGGGACAATTACCATATAACTTCCAAAAGGCTTCTATCCTCACTTACGTTATTTACCTCATCGCACGTCCCGTCACGCAACTCTATTCGACACCCGAAAAATCGCCCATAACCAGTTGGGCATATAGCATTTTAGGTCAAATTTATGTTGTACTGCCTCTGGCCCTATTAGGAGTTTGGGGATACAAAAGCGACTATCAACTATTCATGAATACCGAATATTTGCTGATGGCTCTTTTTGTATTCGTATGGACAAACGATACCGGCGCATATATCGTAGGTTGTACGTTAGGTAAACATCGACTGTTCGAGCGCATATCGCCAAAGAAGTCATGGGAAGGATTTTTCGGAGGTTTGGCATTCTGTATCATACTCGCTTCTTTGGCAAACTACATCATACCGGGTATGCTTTCGACAGCCCAATGGATAGGTATGGGAATCTTAACCTCCATATTTTCCAATTGGGGAGATTTATGCGAGTCCTTACTCAAACGTACGGCAGGAGTAAAAGATTCCGGGAAAATATTGCCGGGACACGGGGGTATTCTCGATCGCTTCGACAGCGAGTTGATAGCCTCGCCCGTTATATTCATATATCTGACTTTCGTTTTATAACCCCGATGCTTGCATCGACTTCTTTTTTACATTAAATTTGTAATTATTCAAATATCCACCTATGAACGACCAACGTTATAATCTGCGAGGCGTATCGGCTTCAAAAGAAGATGTACATAACGCCATAAAAAATATAGATAAAGGAATTTTCCCAAAAGCGTTTTGCAAAATTATACCCGACATACTCGGAGGAGACCCCGAATATTGCAACATCATGCACGCAGATGGAGCAGGGACCAAATCGTCATTAGCTTACATGTATTGGAAGGAAACGGGTGACCTCGGTGTATGGAGAGGCATAGCGCAAGATGCCCTCATCATGAACATAGACGATCTGCTCTGCGTAGGTGCGACCGACAATATACTCGTGTCCTCGACGATCGGACGAAATAAACTATTGGTCCCCGGAGAAGTCATTTCGGCAATCATAAATGGGACAGAAGAACTACTCGCCGAATTGCGAGACCTCGGAGTAAACGCATATAGTACCGGAGGCGAAACGGCCGATGTCGGAGATTTGGTTCGAACGATCATAGTCGATAGCACTGTCACTTGTCGCATGAAACGGAAAGATGTCATATCGAATGGCAATATCCGGCCGGGCGATGTCATAGTAGGATTATCGTCCTATGGACAAGCCTCGTATGAAAAAAGCTATAACGGAGGCATGGGCAGCAATGGTTTGACATCGGCACGACACGATGTATTCGGGAAATATCTCGCGACCAAATACCCCGAAAGCTATGACAATGCAGTTCCTGACGAATTGGTATACTCAGGGACATTGAAACTTACAGACAAAATAGCCGAATTAGGAATAGATGCCGGTAAACTGGTATTGTCACCTACACGAACATACGCCCCTGTCATTAAAAAATTGCTCGACGAGATGCGGTCGCAGATACACGGTATGGTACACTGTTCGGGTGGAGCTCAAACCAAAATCATGCATTTCGTAGAGAAGATGAAAGTTGTCAAGAACAACCTCTTTCCGGTTCCGCCTTTGTTCAATATCATACAGGAACAATCGGGAACCGACTGGCATGAAATGTACAAAGTATTCAACATGGGGCATCGCATGGAAATCTATGTAGACTCATCGAATGCTCAAAAAGTTATCGAGATCAGTCATTCATTCGGTATCGACGCTCAAATTGTAGGATATACCGAAGCGTCCGATCGCAACGAGCTAATCATCGAATCGGACAAAGGACGATTTGAATATAGATAAATTCCGTTTCACAATTTAATTAAAACAACTATGTTAATTATAGGAATAGCCGGCGGAACCGGTTCGGGAAAAACCACCGTTGTACGAAAAATTATCGAAAGCCTACCCGCCGGACAAACTGCCGTTATTCCACAAGACTCCTATTATTGGGATAGCAGTCATATACCCGTAGAAGAAAGACAAAATATCAATTTCGACGAACCGGCTGCCATCGACTTCGATTTACTGGTAAAACATTTGAAAGAACTGAAAGCGGGACACTCCATCGAACAACCCATATATTCGTTCTTGACATGTACCCGCTCCAACGAGACAATAACCGTCGAGCCGCGCGATATAGTCATCGTCGAAGGTATTCTTATTCTTTGCAATGAAGAGCTCCGAAACATGATGGATATGAAAGTATTCGTCGATGCAGATGCCGACGACCGACTTATCAGAGTCATCAATCGGGATATTATCGAACGAGGACGTACGGTCGAGATGGTTATCGAACGCTACGAACGGGTTTTGAAACCGATGCATCTGCAACATATCGAACCTACAAAACGATATGCCGACATCATTATCCCCCAAGGCGGACACAACTCGGTGGCCATAGAAATCATGACCAATTTTATTTCCCACAAACTTAAAGGTTAGAAATCATGCGGAGGGCAATATCCTATTGGATATATATACTCTTCGTGCTGATTTTCGTCTCGGCTTGTGGAGGAAACAAACAGCACTCGTCTGAAAATGTCTTGAACGATTTCGATTCTATCTGCCAGCGTGGAGAATTACGGGTCTTGACATTGTATAGTTCCACGTCCTACTTTATTTATCGTGGAGAAGAAATGGGATACGAATACGAGCGTATCAAACAATTCGCAGAACACTACAACCTGAAAACGAAAGTCATCGTCGCTGACAATATCAAGCGCCTCACCGAAATGTTGCAAAAAGGCGAGGGTGATATTATAGCTTATGAAATGCCCATTATCGGCGATGCCAAGAATGAATGGTTATACTGCGGAGCGGAAAACATCACCCACCAAGTGCTGATTCAACTTCGAAAGCCTAAAAACGAAATGGTTAACGACGTTGTCGATTTAATCGGGAAAGATATTTACGTCGAAGCAGGCTCTAAATACGAAGCCCGAATCAAAAACCTCAACAATGAACTCGGCGGCGGGATACATATACATCATATCGAACAAGATACAGTCGTTACCGAGGAACTTATAGAAATGGTCTCTACGGGAGAGATACCTTACACTTTGGCCGATAATAACCTCGCGCAATTGAATCGCACCTACTATAACAACATAGACATTCATCTGAAAGTCAGTTTCCCGCAAAGAGCTTCATGGGCGGTAAACAAGCATTCCAAATCCCTCGCTCATGCTATAAACCAATGGGTAAAGGAAAACCACAAATCAGACTCTTACCGAAGTATTTCCCGCAGATATTTCGAACTGAGTAAAACTTTACCGGCATCGGCCGTACTATCCATACCCAAAGGACAAATATCTATCTACGACCCTCTTTTTAAAAAATATGCCAAGCAAATAGATTGGGACTGGCGCATACTTGCCGCCCAAGCCTATAACGAATCCCATTTCGATACTTTGGCGGTATCGTGGGCCGGAGCGAGAGGGCTTATGCAACTGATGCCTCGTACGGCTCAGGCATTCGGTGTTTCCATGAACGAAATAACCAATCCCGAAAAAAATATCGGTGCGGCTGTAAAAAGTATCCAATCTCTCAACAAGAGTCTTGCCGATATCGAAGATAAAAATGAACGCATAAAATTTATATTGGCTGCTTATAATGGAGGACTCGGACATATACTCGACGCTATGGCGCTCGCTAAGAAATATGGGAAAAATCCCCATGTATGGGATAAAAACGTGAGTGAATTCGTTTTACTTAAAAGCAACCCTGAATATTTCAATGACGAAGTTTGTAAATTTGGCTATTTCAAAGGCAGACAAACCGTAGCCTATGTCCATGAAGTTTTACGCTATTACAAAATATACCAAGAAAAAATTCCTTTATAAAAATCACATTCTCCAAAAAATTCGTATATTTGTATAAATAGAATACAAAAGTAAGCTATATCCCGACATAATCAATAGGAACATTTGTTTTCATTCTTGTATTATTTTGTACATAAACATATTACTAACTTAAAAATTGAAGTTATGAAAAAGAACAAATTAAACATGGTTGTTGCCATAGCGTTGTGTGTATCGCTGGGTCTTTCTTCTTGTATCGGATCATTTAAATTGACTAATAAAGTACTCGGCTGGAACGAAGGTGTAGGCAATAAATTCGTAAACGAACTTGTATTCATCGCATTCCACATTATCCCCGTATATGAATTGACAGTAGTTGCCGATATTCTTGTATTGAACTCCATCGAATTTTGGAGCGGTGAAAATCTTGTATCTCAATCGACAAAAGAAGTAAAAGGAGAAAATGGAGATACTTACTTAGTAACGACCGATGAAAACGGTTATACGATTACCAATCAAAAAGACAATACGACTATCGGGTTCGTGTTCGATAGCAATGACAACTCTTGGTCTGTTTCTGCCAATGGCGAAACGACGAAGTTTATGACATTCGTCGATGACAATCATGTAAAAATGCCGGGAGTCGATGGAAACGACATGATCATAGAACTCTCGCAAGCGGGTGTAATGGCTTATCAAGAAGCTGCACAGCACTTTAATTTCGCCATGAAATAATCATTAGACCATAACACAAAAAAGAGGGAAGCCGATTGATCGGCTTCCCTCTTTTTTGTTCGAATAAATGGAGAGATATTTTTCAAAATTCCCGTCTCTCCCTCAACACGTTATTCCAACGCAACTTTTTCCAAAATCAAAACCAAATGATTCCAAAATTTCTCTACCGCTGGAATATGCATCATCTCATCGGGCGAATGAACTCCCCGCAATGTAGGACCAAATGAAATCATATCGAGCTGAGGATATTTCGTTAAAAACAATCCACACTCCAATCCGGCATGAATAGCCTTGATAGCAGGTGTCTGTTGGTATAATTCTTGATAAGCCTCGACTGCAATATCTTTAATGCGAGAGTGCATATTGGGTTTCCAGCCCGGATACCCGTCGCCATGAGAAGGTTCAGCTCCGGCCAAACGGAACAGACACTCAACTTGATAAGCGATATCGTATTTCTCCGACTCTACCGAACTGCGCTGACTGGTTGCCACGACAATCTTACCCGGCTCGGTCATTTTAACGGATGCCAAATTGGTCGAAGTCTCCACCAAGCCCTCTATATCATGACTCATGGCTATTACTCCGTGAGGAGCTGCATAAAGAGCGCTTATCAAAGCACGTGCAACTTTATCCTCTATCATAAATTCGGGAGTATCGGCAGTCACCATGTCCACAGTCACATTGGGATCAACTCCGCTCAGTTCAGCAGCGACATCGGCAGCATAATGATTCAACTCGGCTCGAACAGCCTCTTTTTCCTCGGGGTTCACCGCGATGACAGCCATTGCCTCCCGCGGTATGGCATTGCGCAAATTACCACCGTCGATAGCACATAAATGTACTTCACGACGTTGCATACACAACCATAAAAAGCGAGCCAACAGTTTATTGGCGTTTCCTCGACCCAAATGAATATCCCCGCCGGAGTGGCCTCCCAAAAGATTCTTTACCTCAACACGTAAATAAAATTTACCGGCGGGTAACGCCTCTTGTTTATATGTAAAAGTCGATGTCGTATCGATACCTCCGGCACAGCCGATAAAAATCTCGGCTTCATCTTCCGAATCGAGATTCAATAAATATTTGCCATCGATCATTCCGGACTCTAATCCGAAAGCTCCTGTCAAGCCCGTCTCCTCGTCGACCGTAAACAGAGCTTGTATCCGTCCGTGCTTCAACTCTTTATCGGCAAGAACAGCCATAGCTGCCGCCATACCTATACCGTTATCTGCTCCTAATGTCGTTCCGCGAGCCTTCACCCATTCTCCATCTATATACGTTTCGATAGGATCTCGCTCAAAATCATGCTTCACATCTCCGTTTTTCTCACACACCATATCCATGTGAGCTTGCAATATTACCGTAGGAGCTCCCTCACAACCCGGAGTAGCTTCTTTGGTAATAACTACATTCCCGGTTTTATCGACCTTTACTTCAAGGTTCTGCTCCTTAGCGAAGTTCAATAAAAACTCACGAATACGTTCCTCCTTTTTCGAAGGGCGGGGAACCCCGGTTATCGCATCAAAATAGTGCCAAATTGATGTCGGTTTCAGCTCTTTTATGTCCATACTTTTTATATTTTAGTTGCAATTTGATCACTGCTAAACTTTCTGTATTCGAAGAAATTTATGTTAAAATTCACTCTTTTACCGATTCTGTCGGCAAAATATTTCCATTCTTCGACCGAAATCACATTTTCCTTTCCTATCTTTGCAAAACAAAGATAATGTAAAAGCACAATCAATGAGTTGTTTTTTGCTATATATCGCTTATCTTTGTTTTACTATACAAATATAGTGAAAGGTAAGAGAAGGACAAAATGGACAAGTTCATTTTTCACTCCGAACCTCGGTCTATATTCGATAAAATCAAATATAGTCAAAATGTGGAATATTTTACTTTTTACCGTAGGGTTTGTTGCAATGGCTGTCGTTCTTTTGGGAATAAGAGTTTTCTTCGTGAAAGGAGGTCGTTTCCCGAGTTCGCACATCAGCGACAACCGGCATTTACGAAAAAAAGGAATCGTTTGTGCCGTATCGACCGATGCCCTAGAACGGAAAAAATGATCTGGTAAACGCAATATAAATTTTTAGACTGATAAATACGAATTATGAAAACATTCACCCTTGCAATCCGGATTACAGCTGTGGTTGCCCTTTCTTTATTGATGGTACAATGCGGCAATAAACAGGCTGCTCCGAACCAATCCGTAAGCGATGACACTACTATTTCTTCTTACGGAGACAAACTGCCTATCGCCTATATTAACGTAGATTCTTTGCTTTCAAAATACAACTATGCCAAAGATCTAAATGAAAAGATGATCAACAAGCAAGAAAACGCAAGAGCATCCATCAACGAAAAAGCGAGACAATTGAAGAAAGAACAAGACGATTTTCAACGTAAATATCAAAATAACGCTTTCCTCTCTCCCGAAAGAGCCCAACAAGAATATCAACGATTGGAAAAAAAGGCTGCCGACTTGCAAGAATATGCTCAAAGATTGGAAAACGAAAATATGCTGGAACAACAAAAAATGTTGATGCAAATGAACGACTCGATCAATTTCTTTATCAAAGAATATAATAAAGAAAAGAAATACGAGGCTATCTTCAATAATGCCAGCACGCTTTATATCAATCCTCAATATGACATAACCAACGAAGTGGTAGGACTATTGAATAAGCGATATACTTCTGCAAAGAAATAAAAATTAGGAATTAATCTTTTTTTCACAAAACCTGTTACCGAAATGTAGCAGGTTTTATTCATATTATAAAATGAAAAACATCTTCCATCTCATTATTACAGCCGGATTAGTTTCCATGCTCCTTGTTTGTTGTCAACCCCTATACGGAAAACAAATGGTCGCCATCGGCAACAGCATCACAGCGCCCAAAGATTCATGGGCATGGATCACAGCCCAACATTTCGACATGGAACTAACCAACCTGGCCGTGTCGGGAGCCCAATGGACCGACTATCAAGGGACAACTGTCGATACGAATCCGAAACCCGTATACGACGGCGTACACACAAATAATGTCATATCCAATCAAGTATATCGGTTTTTACAACTGATAGTACCCGAAGGTGAAATTATATCGGAAGCCGAAGGAGAAAAATTCCATACTTCCACCCCTGCTCCTTTGACCGGATTAAAAACTAAAAATTCTACATTCGACCCGACTATTGTCATTATATCCTGCGGAACGAACGATAGTTCTAACGGAAAGCCTATCGGAGATCCATCGGAACTGGACAAGCCCTACCAAGAGGCAGACAGAAAAACTTTATATGGAGCTATAAACTGGGCTGTCTCCATCATTCGTAAATACAGTCCCGATACCGAAATCGTATTGCTGACTCCGATTCAGCGTTCTTCTCATTCCCAAAAATTACCGATGTTTGTCGATGCTATCCTGCTTGCCGGAGAAAAACTGAACTGTCCGGCAATCAACATGTATGAGGAATCGGGTATTACAGAAGCCGTTGAAGCCAAAGAGCATAAATATCTTTATGACGGACTGCATCCCAACGCTCTCGGACAACAATTAATGGGAGAAGTCGTTATCAAGCACCTGATAGATTTATATGAAAATAAACAGTAAATAAACACTGCTTCATAAACGCCCCTCGTCGACATAACTGAAATAACCATCTTCACCGACAATGATGTGGTCAAGAACCGAAATATCGAATAAAGCGGCAGCCGACTTTATTTTTTCGGTTACTCTATCATCGGCTTGGCTGGGATTAAGATTGTTCGAAGGGTGGTTATGACACAAAATAACAGCCGATGCCAATTGCTGTAAAGCCGATCGCATAACTAATTTTACATCGACCACCGTCGCGGAAGTTCCCCCTTGACTGACTTTGATCGTGTCCATCACCCGATGAGCCCGATTGAGCAGCAAGACCCAAAACTCTTCATGAGGTAGGTCTATCATCTGTCCCCTCAATAAATTATATACATCGGCACTGCCGCTTATCGACGGTCGTCTGGGCAATTCTTCGTCACGACGCCGCCGACCTATTTCAAGAGCCGCCATAATAGAAATGGCCTTAGCTTCTCCTATTCCCTTAAATGGCTTTACAAAATCGTCCATTCCGTATTTACCCAAATTGTTCAAGCTGTTTCCAGCCGAATTGAGTATACGTTGGGAGAGTTCAACCGCTGTTTCATCGACGTTGCCCGAACCTATCAAAATAGCTATGAGTTCGGCGTTACTCAATGCCCTGATACCATGTAGCATCATCTTTTCACGAGGACGGTCCTCGATTGCCCATTCGGTAATTTTCAGTTTCTCTCTTTTCTTGTCCATTGCTATTTTCCTTTTCGCAAACGCACCTCTTCTGCCTCGTCCCGACCTCTGCCTAACAGAACTTTATAAAAGAACGCTTTCAGAAAACCCATGCCATATCCCCCCAGCTGTATTATACTGGCGACTACCGACAAGGCTGCTATTTTCAACCGTTTGTTCACGCACCATGAAACTAAGAAAACAGCAAACAAATATATCGCTAACGGCAAGATAGCCGGCCACCAGAAAAAAGAGGCGACTATCATGGCTAACGTGCCTATGACAAAACATGCCGGAAACCAATGAACCAGTTTCAACGTATCAGGATAGAGTAAATAAAGGGAAATGCGCGACATGCCGAAAATATAAATCTGTCTGAAAAACAAACGCATACTAATTCTTCGTTTATGATAGACAAACGCATTGCGGATAAGAGATATACCGAAACCGGCCTGACGAATGCGGGTACTCATATCGATGTCTTCACTGAACATTTCTCTAAATCCCCCGACTCGATCATAAACCTCTCTCGAAAATCCCATATTGAATGTTCTCGGCGTAAATTTTTCGAGTTGAACTCTTCCGCCTCTGATTCCTCCTGTCGTCAGGAATGACGTCATCGAGTAATTTATTGCCTTCTGAACGTCACTGAACGAATCGTGAGCAGCATCGGGACCGCCGAAACAATCGGTATAATGCCGATTCAATACTGCATTTAAAGCCTCGAAATAACCTTCCGGAATCACACAATCCGAATCAAAAAAAATGAAATAACTCCCCACGGCTCTTTCCAGTCCATAATTACGGGCTATACTTCGACCCTCGTTTTCTTTATAATAATAGTGTATATCCACTATACGGGAATATCTTTTCACGGCATCGGCACAACATACCGTCGAACCATCTTCTACTATTATCACTTCAAAATCTTTATAGGTCTGTTTCGACAGACTTTCCAAAAGATCATTGACCTCGTCGGGACGATTATATACCGGAATTATGATCGAAAAATAAGGCATAACGACAATTATTCAGTTTGAGACAAATATAGAGAAAGGTGAGCGCAAAGGCAAACGGAAATCTCATTTCCGATTTGACTCTGCCGAACCGCATCCTATATTCTACAAATATAGTGAAAGTTGAGTGCAGAGACAAGAGGAAATCACATTTCCGGCTTGGCTCTACCGAAACGAATCCTATATTCTACAAATATAATGAAAGGTGAGCGCAAAGACAAGAGGAAATCACATTTCCGGCTTGGCTCTACCGAATCGCATCCTACATTATACAAATATAACAAAAGGAGAGTGCAGAGGCAAACGAAAATTTCATTTTCGGTTTGACTATGCCGAGCCGCATCCGATATTCTACAAATATAGTGAAAGTCGAATGCATAAAAACGAACTTGTTTAAGAAGCTGTTTTAAATTTATTGAGAAATAATATTATCATTGCAAGCAGGTAT
>OGMR01000279.1_pt1 | contig 26206 bp, 19 predicted proteins | sample 1573251 | NCBI WGS metagenome assembly OGMR01 (sample SAMEA2581979, study PRJEB24529) | metagenome | biome: Human gut stool | place: China | collected 2011
CCAAATACTTGGCTGTTGGACAAGTGTGGACCCAATGGCGGAGAAATATTATCATATCAGCCCGTATGTTTTCTGTGAAAACGATCCTGTGAATAAAATAGACATGCACGGAGATAGTATTGTTGTATTGCATTTACTGGGCAATATTGGCCATTTGGGTCTATTGGTGCAAAACGAGAGTGGAAAATGGCAATATTTTTCAATGAATGGAACCTGGGTGTATAAAGGAACTTTTGGTCTTGCAGGAGGCAAACCCTATCATGATTTAGGAGAAAAAACCTTTAATTCTCCACAGGATTTTTTGAATAGTTCCTATAATCGTAATGGAACAAATGATGAAATCGCTAAAAATGCAGTAGATGGCTATGGGTATGAGGAAGGATATATGCTTCCGACAACACCAAAACAAGATGCAACGATTAGAAAGACATTTAAGAAGCTGTCAAAAAAAGGCTATAGTCTAATTACTAATCAATGTGCACAAGTTGTACGTAAAAGTTTGGAAACAATAGGATTTGATTTTTTTTATGATAAAACAATGCATATAAATGGAATAAAAATAGATGTCGGAACCCTCCCATATTCACCTCAAATGACATTTGATGTTTTGAAAAATAGATATAAAGGCATTTTATTAAAAAAATAAAATTATGAAACTTCAGATATATAAAAAATATGTGTTTGGCATGTGGTGGTGCTTGCAAGCAAGCATACTCATGTGTTCTTTTTTAGAGCTAAGAATAGTCTCATTTTTAATAATACTAGGTGTCTGTGCCTTATTCCTTTTTCCTAGAAATGAAATATGTAAGTATATCTTGCTGTTTTTCTTTTTAGTATGTTCTTTTTTTCTATCAATTTTATTTGTTTTTTCTACTACAAGATTGTACTGTTCCTGTCGAATTGGTTTCTTAAAATGGAATACTAATCTCTGGTGAAAAAGGGTTGTATCCTCTAAAGAGGTGACCGGTATAGTAGGTCTATCAACATCAATAATGCCATAGGCAATAATTTTATAATCCTTCCCCTGAATATGCAGCGTATTTTTATCGACTGCCATCCGACTACTGACAGGAGATGACATCGTATTCCAATGAAGATAATCCCAACAAATAGCAACTTTCTCCCCGTTCCGATATTCTTTGTCTGTAAAATACCTCCCACTTTCCAGCATGGCGTTATTCTCTATTTCTTTTTCATATTCATCACTATTAATGATCGTCCCATCCTTCACCGAAAAGTTCATACGAAACGGTCTCAATCTGTCTCGGAATAAATTTTAAACAGCTTCTAAAAAGAAACGATCATGAATACAGAACATGTGATTCTAACACAACACTATCCCTCTCCTTGCGGGGATTTAATACTCGGTTCATACGAAGACCGACTTTGTCTTTGTAACTGGGTGATAGAAAAACATCAGGGCAGAGTGGACAAAAGATTACAAAACCTGTTGAATGCGGACTATAAAGAAGGGAAATCGGATATCATTCAAGAAGCCGCCCGACAATTAGACGAGTATTTCAAAAGAGAGCGGACAACGTTCGATATTCCCATACTATTTACCGGTACAGATTTCCAGAAAAAAGTATGGCACAAATTATTGGAAATCCCTTATGGACAAACTCTTTCTTATGGTGAAATGGCCAAACGACTGGACATACCGAACGCCGTTCGCACCGTAGCGAATGCCAACGGAGCAAACGCCATCTCCATTTTCGTTCCCTGCCATAGAGTGATCGGTAGCGACCGGTCTCTCACCGGTTACGGAGGCGGGCTCACAGCCAAAAAGTATTTGTTGGAATTGGAATCGATAGCTACTGTCGGGATATTCGCCAGCAGCCTGTAACCCAAACTCAAACACTTATCCCCCCTATATTTCCCCACCACGTGGCACTCCCTATCGCGCTAAACGTGAGCAGAGGGGAGGTGTTAAAAGGAACTCTCTATCTCATTTGCGATGAGCAGAAGGAGTGGGCTACATTTTTCTATTTCACCCCCCTCGCCCTACGGGCACTCCCCCTATATTCCCTAACGGAAACACAGGGGGAGAGGGATATGCATCACTCTGTTCCCGCTATCGAAGGTATTATCCCTTCTCTCCTTGCTATGTCCCGTAGTATTACGGGGGACTCTGCATTAGCAATAAAGGAGTATGTTCGCAAAGGGAAAGGTGCTGCTATGTATCTGTAAAATTGGTACAACTATCCGTAATTTATCTACATATATCACTAATATTCCCATTTATCTTTGTATTCTGAAATGAAGGTGATCTAAGCTCGGAAAAAAGAATGCCTATAAAATCGACATTTACACCATAGGCTGTTACTTTTCGAATCATATCGTCTTATTTCTTCCATTGCAAATGGAAAATCGAGAAGAAAAAAAAGAATATAACAAACTCTTTTTTATTGATTATGAGCAAAAAAGATTAAAAAATCTTTGTGTATTTTCGTAGCGATTTTCTGTACTATGCCCAACAGATTTATCGAAATATGTCATTTAACAGCTAAAAACAAACCTTTATGTTAAGAAAAATCAGGATAGTCGCTGCGACTATCTGTTTCACGCTAATCACCTTATTATTCCTCGATTTCACGGGGACTCTGCATCTGTGGTTCGGGTGGCTCGCTAAAATACAGTTCCTCCCGGCCGTATTGGCTTTGAACGTAGGAGTCGTCGCATTCCTCGTTATCCTCACTTTATTGTTCGGACGTGTCTACTGCTCGGTAATCTGTCCGCTCGGTGTATTCCAAGATATCGTTTCGTGGATATCGGGTAAACGGAAAAAGAACCGATTCCGTTATTCACCGGCTATCTCATGGCTGCGTTACAGCATGTTGGCCTTGTTCATCGTCGCCCTGCTTGCCGGATTCACGGCTATTGCGGCCCTCATCGCTCCATACAGCGCATACGGACGAATCGCATCCAATCTGTTCGCTCCGCTCTATCAATGGGGAAACAATTTACTCGCTTACTTTGCCGAGCGTATCGACAGTTACGCGTTCTATTCCACCGACGTGTGGCTGAAAAGCATACCCACTTTTATCATTGCCTTCGTCACATTCGTCTCGTTACTTATATTAGCATGGAAAAACGGGCGCACCTATTGCAACACGATTTGCCCGGTGGGTACTGTTCTGGGGCTATTGTCCCGATTCTCTCTTTTCCGCCCCGTTATCGACACGACAAAATGTAACGGTTGCCAATCGTGTGCCCGCAACTGCAAAGCCTCGTGCATCGATGCCAAAAACCACCTCATCGATTACAGCCGTTGCGTGGCTTGCATGGATTGCATCGAAAAGTGCAGACAGGGAGCGATACGATACATTCCCCGAAAAAAGACTACTTCGGCATCTGTCAAACCAGCACATGAAGACAAAAAGGAAAATCCCAGACGAGAGTTCCTCTCGTTCGCCGGATTGTTGGCCGGTACTGCCTTATTGAAAGCTCAGGAGAAAAAAGTAGACGGAGGTCTAGCGGTCATCGAAGATAAAAAAATTCCCAACCGAATCACTCCCATTACCCCACCGGGTTCGCTAAGCGCATCGAACATAGCCCAGCATTGTACGGCATGCCAGTTGTGCATATCGGCTTGTCCTAATCAAGTCTTGCGGCCATCGGGTAATCTGATGACTTTCATGCAGCCCGAAATGTCGTACGAACGCGGATATTGCCGTTCCGAATGTACCAAGTGTTCGGAGGTGTGCCCGACAGGAGCCATACGCCCCATCACCGTTGCCGAAAAATCGAGCATACAGATAGGCCACGCCGTATGGGTGAAAAAGAACTGCATCCCGTTTACCGACGGAGTAGATTGCGGGAATTGTGCTCGACATTGTCCTGTCGGAGCTATACAAATGGTTCCGTTCCACGGCCGTCACCGCCATAGAGGAAGTCGTGAAAACAGCGAACAGGACAAGACCATAATGATCCCGGTTATCAATACGGAACGCTGTATCGGTTGCGGTACTTGCGAAAACCTGTGTCCGGCACGTCCGTTCAGCGCTATCTATGTAGAAGGTCACGAACACCATCGTATCATCTAATCTCCAAAACGAAAAGCAATGAAAAACGAACATAACAAGAATTTAGACAGAAGGGATTTCCTGAAAGTATTGGGTGGTGCGGCTGCCGTCACATCGGCAACCCTTCTTCCCGGCTGCAAAAACAAACAAGAATCGGCATACACGGCGACAACCGATATTCCCACCGACCAGATGACCTACCGGATAAACCCATCGACCCAAGACCGAGTATCTCTACTGGGTTACGGCTGCATGCGCTGGCCGACCGTCTCAAACAACAGCGCCAGAGACAGCAGCGACGATATAGACCAAGAAACTGTCAATAAGCTGGTCGATGTCGCCATTGCCCACGGAGTAAATTATTTCGATACATCTCCCGCCTATTGCAAAGGCCGCTCGGAGCGGGCTACCGGAATCGCCCTCAGCCGCTATCCGAGAGACAAATATTTCATCGCCACGAAACTATCGAATTTCGCGCCCTCGACTTGGAGCCGGGAGGCTTCGATAGCCATGTATCACAATTCGTTCAAAGAACTACAAGTAAACTACATAGACTATTTGTTGCTGCATGGCGTAGGCATGGGGAACGGATTACAAGAGTTCAACGCCCGTTACATCGACAACGGGGTCCTCGATTTCCTCCTCGCCGAACGACAAGCCGGACGAATACGGAACCTCGGATTTTCTTACCACGGAGACATCAAGGTATTCGACTATCTTCTTTCCCGCCACGATGAATTCAAATGGGACTTCGTACAGATACAACTCAATTATGTCGATTGGAAGCATGCCAAAGAAGTAAACGAACGGAACACCAACGCCGAATATCTCTATGGAGAATTATCGAAACGGGGAATACCCGCCATTATCATGGAACCGTTATTAGGCGGCCGCCTGTCGAATGTCCACGACCACATAACCGCCAAACTGAAACAGAGGAAACCGGAATCGAGCGTGGCATCATGGGCATTCCGTTTTGCCGGCTCTTTTCCCGGTGTATTGACCGTACTGAGCGGCATGACTTATATGGAACACCTGCAAGATAATCTGCGCACGTTTTGTCCGCTCGATCCACTGAGCGATGCCGACAAAGAATTTCTGGAAGAGACGGCACAACAATTATTGCGTTACCCGACCATACCGTGCAACGATTGCAAATATTGCATGCCTTGTCCTTACGGACTGGATATTCCGGGTATTCTGCTGCATTTCAACAAATGTATAAACGAGGGAAACATGCCTTCATCGTCCCGAGATGCCAATTATAGCAAAGCCCGCCGGGCGTTTCTTGTCGGGTATGACCGAAGTGTTCCCAAACTGCGCCAAGCCAACCATTGTATCGGGTGCAACCAATGCGTGCACCATTGTCCGCAAAACATTCATATCCCGGAAGAAATGCAACGCATCGACAAGTTTGTCGAAGACCTGAAACAAGGAAGAGAATTTTAAAGCCTCGTTATGGAATATAGAACATTAGGAAGAACCGGAATCCGGGTAAGTACCATCGCTCTTGGTTGCGAAGGGTTCATGCACAAAACCGCCGAAGAGGTCAAGGCCGATTTCGATTTCGCCATAGAAAACGGAATCAATTTCGTGGATATCTATTCTTCGAATCCCGACCTTAGGAGCCATATCGGATTTGCCTTAGAGGGAAGACGAGAAAATTTCGTCATACAAGGTCACCTATGTACCACATGGGAAAACGACCAATACCTGCGTACCCGCAACCCACAAAAGACCATAGCCTCTTTCGAAGCGCTTTTGAAACAACTGCGCACCGATTATCTCGACATCGGTATGATACATTACGTGGATGCCGAAAAAGATTTTCACACGGTATTCGATCACGAAATCATCGAAATCGCGCAACGGTTGAAAGCCGAGGGAAAGATACGGGCCATCGGCATGAGCAGCCACAATCCGACCGTGGCGAGCATGGCGGTCAAAACGGGGCTGATAGATGTCGTTTTATTTTCCATCAATCCCTGTTACGACCTGCTACCTCCCAACGAAGATGTCGACACGCTGTGGGCAGAAGAAAGTTATACCAACGCTTTGCAGAATATAGACCCGGTTCGGGAACAATTCTATACCTTGTGCGAAAGGGAAGGCGTGGGTATCGACGTAATGAAAGTTTATGGCGGAGGCGACTTATTGAATAAAGAAAATTCCCCCTTCGGCCGGGCCATGACACCCGTGCAGGCCATCGAATATGCACTGACGCGTCCGGGTGTGGCAGCCGTCATGGTAGGCTGCAAAAGTAGGGAAGAAATCGCCGAGGCAGTCGCTTGGAGCCATGCCACTCCACAAGAACGCGACTATACCGCCGTAATGACCGGCTTGGAGAAATTCTCGTGGAAGGGTCATTGCATGTATTGCGGTCATTGCGCACCTTGTACTTCAAAAATAGATATTGCCGCCGTGAACAAATTTTATAACTTAACTGTTGCACAAGGAGAAATACCCGAAACCGTGCGAGAACATTACAAGGCACTCACACACCATGCCTCGGAATGTGTCGAATGCGGCGCATGCGAAGTCCGTTGCCCGTTCGGAGTTAAAATCATAGAGTCCATGCATCAGGCAGCTCAACGGTTCGGGTTCTAAACACAGTAATAAAAATGACTACCGAAAAAAAACAAGAAATCATCAATCGGCTCTTTGCCGAACAATGTTCCTGCATTATTTGCAATAATCACGAAATACGCTTGTTTCACGAACGAGGCGTAAAAGATATTTACCGATTATTGAAAGAAGAACCGGATTTTCTCAACGGATCATTCATTGCCGACAAAGTCATAGGAAAGGCCGCAGCGGCCTTGATGATCTTGGGAGGCGTAAAAGAAGTGTTCGCCGGTGTCATCAGTCGGCCGGCACTCTCCTTATTTCAATCTCACGGCATAGAACCCGAATACAAAATCGAGACAGAATACATTATCAACCGTACCCGAACCGGCTGGTGTCCGTTGGAGAGTCGTTGTAAAAATTTGGAAACTCCGGAAGATTGTCTCGCAGAGATAGACGATTTCATGAACACGATGAAGAATATATAAACGCATGAGGACAAAACTTTTACTTTTATTTTTTGCATTAGGAGAAATAACGGCATCGGCTCAAACCGACTCGTTGCCAAATATAACGAAAACCTCAAATGGAAAACTGATCGACCCGATACAAATCCATGAAGTGGTCGTTACCGGCACTCGCAATGAGACAGATATTCGTCATCTGCCCATGACGATTTCCGTCATAGACCGTAAACAAATCGAGCAGAGCATGCAACCGTCGATTCTCCCTATACTTACCCAACAAGTACCCGGACTATTCATCACAGCCAGAGGTATCATGGGTTACGGTGTATCGGGAGGTGCGGCCGGTGGCATGTCGTTACGGGGAATAGGCAGCGGATCGGGTCGCTTGATGGTTCTCATCGACGGACACCCCCAATACATGGGACTAATGGGACACCCTATCGCCGATGCTTACCAATCGCTAATGGCCGAACGAGTGGAAGTCTTGCGCGGACCGGCCTCGGTATTGTACGGCTCGAACGCCATGGGGGGCGTTATCAACATCGTTACCCGCCAATTACATGAAGAGGGAGTAAAAACCAACCTCAACTTAGGATACGGTTCGTTCAACACTTTACAGAGCGAAGTCACGAACCGCATTCGAAAAGGCGGATTTACCAGCCTGATAAGCGGTTCGTACAACCGAACCGACGGACATCGCCGAAATATGGGATTCGAGCAATACGGGGGATATGCCAAACTGGGTTATGAATTTTCTCCCTATTGGAATATCCGCGGCGACGTAAATGTCACCCACTTCAACGCTTCGCAACCGGGTGAGGTAACCGACCCGATGATCGACGCAGACCAAAGTATCACCCGCGGTATGACCTCGGTTGCCGTAGAAAACCGCTACGAACGCACATCGGGAGCTGTGAGCTTTTTCTACAACTGGGGAGACCATTGGATCAACGACGGTTATACCGCCAACCCCGATGACAAGAATAACCCCAAACCATACCGGTTCGACTCGCACGACGACATGATGGGCATATCGTGGTATCAAAGCGCACAGCTTTTTACCGGCAACCGCCTGACTGCCGGAGTTGACTACTACCGCTTCGGTGGCAAAGCACAAAACCGTTACGTCGAAGGTGAACGAAACGGAGAACGTGAACACATCGTCGATAAGGTACAGCACGAAATAGCCGGTTATATCGATTTTCGGCAAGACATCAGCCATTGGCTCACCCTCGATGCCGGTATCCGTATCGACCACCATTCGCATATCGGTACGGAATGGATTCCACAAGCGGGATTATCGTTCCATTTACCCGGCTCCATCGAATTGAAAGCAAGTGCAGGCAAAGGATTTCGCTATCCTACCATACGGGAAATGTATATGTTCCCTCCCAAAAACCCCGATCTTCGACCAGAGTCCATGTGGAATTACGAACTGGCCTTCGCCCAACGTTTACTCGACGGAAGATTGTCGTATGGTATCAATGTTTTTTATATCGACGGGAAAAATCTGATCGTCGCCGTACCTCGTGCGGGAGCGACACCCTTGAACATGAACACCGGGAAAATAGACAACACCGGAGTCGAAGCGGAAGCTGCTTACCGTATTCACCCCCATTGGTCGGTCGAAACCAATTACAGCTATCTGCACATGGACAATCCGGTACTCGGCGCACCCGAACATAAGTTCTACGCCGGAGCCATGTTCTCCAAAAATCGCTGGACTGTCTCCACCGGGCTCCAATATGTAGCCAATCTCTACACAGACGTAGACCATGTTCAAACCGAAGATTTCGTACTATGGAACATCAACGGGTCATTCAAAGTCACCGAATGGTTCGACATTTGGGCACGTGGAGAAAACCTCTTGGCACAACGATACGAAATAAATGCCGGATACCCCATGCCCAAAGCTACAATCATGGCCGGTATAAACGTAAAATTTTAATTTCTTTCATTCACACACATATATGAAAAAGTACATCAATATCGCCCTATGCGCTTTCTTATCCGCCCTTATAGGGATAAGCTGTAACACCCGCGCACAAAATTCGGAAACTCAACTTTCCAAGAAGGACAATGAAACGCCCAAAGTATACATGTTCAAAGAGATTTCTTCCGAAAACTTGGTGAAAATATACGAAGCGTTGAACCGCAAAGCGACCGGAAAAGTCGCAGTAAAACTATCTACCGGAGAACCGGGTGGTCATAACTTCTTGCAACCAGCTCTTATCAAAGACCTCGTACAGAAGGTAAACGGAACGATCGTCGAATGCAACACGGCCTACGGGGGTGGAAGAGCCGACACAGAAAGCCATCTGAAAGCTGCCGCCGACCACGGTTTCACGGCTATCGCCCCTGTCGACATCATGGATTCGGAAGGAGAAACAGCCCTACCCGTACACGGCGGTAAGCACCTTAAAGAGAATTATGTGGGAGCCCATTACCCGAACTACGACTTTACCATAATCCTCTCTCATTTCAAAGGCCATGCTATGGGAGGATTCGGCGGAGCGATAAAAACATGTCCATCGGCATCGCTTCATCTACCGGAAAAGCATGGATACATTCTGCCGGGAAAACCAAAGGGAACCCGTGGGAAAACCTGCCTGCACAAGACGATTTCTTGGAGTCGATGGCCGAAGCCGCCAAATCGGTGGCTGAACATTGCGGTGAGAAAATCATTTATATAAGTGTAGCCAATAACCTATCTGTGGATTGCGACTGTGATGCCTCCCCCGAAGATCCGAAAATGGGCGACATAGGTATCCTCGCATCACTCGACCCGGTCGCTCTCGACAAGGCCTGTACCGATTTGGTGAGAGCATCGGAAGACCACGGAAAAATCCACCTCATCGAACGTATCGATTCCCGTCACGGCATGCATACGTTGGAATACGGTGAACAAATAGGTTTGGGCAGTCAAAAATACGAACTGGTAAAACTGGATTAACAACAATAAATAATAAACGACTATGCAAACGACCACGGCAAAACTCTATTCCTTAGAGTATAACAATGCGAGAACCTACGGTTTTTCCGCCCTGTTCATAGCGGGGAATATTCTTCTTCCCCAATTGTGTCATACGATTCATCTGGGTGGCCCCATGCTATTGCCCATCTATTTCTTCACGCTTATCGGAGCCTATAAATACGGGTGGCGCGTGGGGTTGCTCACGGCAGTACTCTCGCCCCTCATAAACTCCATGCTGTTCGGGATGCCTCTACCCGAAGTCTTACCCGCGATTCTCTCCAAATCGATATTGTTGGCCACAGCCGCCGGATATGCCGCATATCGATTCGGGAAAGTCTCTCTACTCATCTTAACGGGAGTCGTACTCTCCTATCAAGTAGCAGGGAGCCTTGTAGAATGGGCTATTGCAGGTAATTTTTTCACCGCCATACAAGATTTTCGAATAGGCATTCCCGGCATGCTTCTGCAAATATTCGGGGGCTATATCGTTTTAAGACTAATGACCAAATAATAAAACCGAACCTATTCGCATTTTGCGAGTAAAGGAAGAGGAAGTATGGCGACAATACAGAGAGGAAAGCCCAATAAAGGGCGATTCTGAGAGAGGCAAGCGGTATTCCGATTTCAGAATTTCCCCTGCCGCGCCTCAGCATTACGGGGAATGACATATACAGGGAGGGAGAGAATTAAAGATATTAATTCAAATAGCTTCTAACCCTTTTGCTTAGAGTACTTCTGTATGCGTGGTCAGAAACTGTCATTTTTTAATGGGGTTGTGTCGATGTTTTGACACAACCCCATTTTCTATATTGGATTCTACCAAACAATAATATTCTGTTACAAAATTGTTCCCGATGATCGTTACGGTTCTGTCGTTTCCTCCGGAGTAATCGTTACCACATCGACACTGTTTTTGTGCCCGTAGAAAGGACTCTGAGGTTTATAAGTAGTATTGGGCTCCCCGGTTCTGTCATTGATGTAATAAACGTTTTGAGCCGGGTTGCAATTATTGATTTCTATGGCTGCCGACCAACTGATGTTAATTCCACCGTCGCCAATATTCCCTATAAAACCTGATGATGACGAAATACTCGAATAACGTATATAGACATTTTCCGTCTGACAATCATCGAACGATACGCCTCGATCGCCCAACACTTGTCCGACAAGACCGCCGGCCTGATATCCCGTGAGATGTACATCTGTCGCAGAACAGTTTTTTAAAGCGGCGACTCTATTCCCGGCACTTCCTCCGCCTGAACCAATCCAACCGACCAGACCACCGAGATTTTGAGAAGGAGTAGCAGACGACTTAATCTGTATGTGTCTGACGTGTACATTCTCGAACTTGCTGTTCATACTCCACTGATTACCTCCGGTATAACCGATACACCCTGCAAAATAAGAGAACTCTTTGCTGTGATCGACGGGTTCTCCGTCTACATCTTTTACCGGGAACTCCGCATGGGCAAGACCATTGATCGTTATATTTTCGAAAGTAAGGTTCTTCATGATTCCGTCGAATTTGCCCCATACGCCGGTATATGCATTATATCTACCCAAAACAAATGAACCCAGCTTATACTCATAGACCGCCCCGAACTTCCCGCTCATAGAAAAATTGCGCAACGTGTGACCTTGTCCGTCGACCGTATATGTCCTACCGCTGGAACCGGGATAAATTGGGCTCCACTCGACACCGCTCATATCTATATCGTTGCAGATACGCAAAGTAAAACCGGGGGTAGCCGTAAGCATATCGTCGATATGAGTAGGCAGCCAAGCAAACTCTTCTCTCGTATAGACCGAATAGGTATTGGTCTGTTCATCGTAAGCCGGTTGAGAAGGTGTGATTTCCTCCGGATTCCACCATTCTTCGCCCTCGATCCATTCGTTCTTGAAACCTTCCTGAATATCTACATCTATCGTTCCGCCCACAGTCAACAGATTTCCCAAAATCGTAGTGAGATAATTCCTTTGTACGGGTATATTGGTTGTAAAATCTTTTGTAACGACCGGGGCTGTTCCTTTCAACATCTCCAAACTGAAATGTATGGCACGTTGCTCGTCGCCGGTAATGAGATAGTCGACTACCAACGTACGGTTATTCGCAGTAGCATCATATCCCCCTTCATAAAATTTATCACCTGTTTCATCTTGCATAATCGCTGCGGTATAAACCTTCGAACTTTCGGCATCGGCACTACCGACAGCCTCGCCGGTAACGGCATTTAAAGCAGAGAATCGTACACAATCGTGATAAGCGACCTTGAAATTATCGGGCATCTCCATGCCTTCGGAAGCCCAATCGGTGGTAATCACACGAAGTTTTGCAAACGGGCGTTTCAAAGTTATGGCTTCACCGAACGTTTGTGTCACCGAGATATTTTTCATAAAGAAATAGGCATCTCTACTCTCGTCGTTCAATTGAGCATCAAGCCCATCTTTTATCGAAATATCGGTAAAATCGGACGTGTTATAATGCAAATCGGACGTTTCTCCTTGTTTTACAAAATCGGCCCACGCTACAAATTTGTAGGTATTGTTCGGCGTAAGACGAAATTCGAAGGAAACAGGTCCATAGGTATCGACTACCTGAGTCTGGGGTGCAACGAGCAATGTCGCACCATCTTCGGAATAAACAGCCACCTGATAACGAAGATCGTACTTACTCCAATCTACGTTTGTCAATCCTCCTTGTGCACTATTCGTACCGGTCACCGCACGTGTCACCTGCAAGGCTTCGGGAGCTTCGAACATGATACGCACTGCGTCGCCGTTCGGGTTCGCCCCGGGTTCGTCCAATTCATTGGAACAGCCTGTCATCAGTCCCAACAAAGCCATTCCCGCTAAAAAATAATAACTCTTTTTCATGATGAAATAATATAAAATGGTTAAAAATATATTCTCAATCGGGTATCACCACAACATGTTCATTATCGAAATCATCGTCAATACCGATATCGCCGTTTCCTATGGTCTTTGTCAAAAACGGCCCCTTAATAACGGTCTCTCTATTGCGATAAAGAGGTACGTCGATATTCTGGTAATGATTTATTTCTTTCCCATTTCCATCGTATACAAAGACATCTACCAGCACGTGGTCTTCCCGACGATCCGAAGCAAGCACATAATCATAAGCCAAAAGAAGCGTTCCATCATCGGTCAGTGTCGTGGGAGCGGTTTCCATTGTACGAGTCTCGACAAAAGCATTGGGCATTTCTGTTCCCACATTATATCCGACACTGACATATTGCTTGTATATGATTTTAATATGCAAATCGTCCACAGCACTCCTTTTCTTTCTAAACTCTTGTAAATCGGTAGCCCATAACCGAAAACGGCCAGAGGCTCGCTCCATATATACCGAAACCATACGACCATCGACAGCTGCCCCAGAAGCCTCATTTCCCGACAACCTAACCGGACCTGCTTTATCATCTCGGCTCGAATCGACTATAAAATCACAATTCCCGGCAGCCGAATTTTTATGATGATTATCCAACGGTTTATGAGATACATTCGCCCTAACGGCATCGAGTTTATCGGTACTGAAATGCCAGTCGGCAGGCTCTTCCTTCGGCACATAATCGGCCCATGCCAACACTTTATAAATTCCATCTGCCAAACAGAAATACAATGTATCTTGCGGAGCGTCTGTCAATCTTTCTACCGATATTTCACGGCGTTCTACCAGATTGCCTTTATTCACATCGTCCGTCGCCCCCGGCATTTTATACAGCTCGACAACAAAGCGCAAACACAATCGCTCATCGGCTGTGTAATTTCCCGAAAGGACAGGTTCTAAATCATTTATCGAAGATTCACCCTCAGCATCATACGTCAATTCTTTATAATACACAGGAGGTGTACGATCGGCATTCAGTTCCACCATTACCCATGTTTTCTCCGACTCGGGATATTGATGGATCGTTTTGTCACATGCCGTTACGAATAACGACACAATGCAAACAAACGCTATGATATGAAAACCGTACTCTTTCATCTCTATTCCTATCTGTTTTTCTTATTCCTACGAGCGAAAGACCATTTATACGACAGATTTACTCCTGCACGCGTAACTCCCCAATAGACATCGGAACCGGATTTAAATAAAGCGCCATTTCTGCGATTACGATAGGCATCATAATCGTACTCGGCAAAACCGACTCCTATGTTAAACTCTATTCCCCACCGATTGTCCTTTCCCCATGAAAAGGCATATCCATAGCTCAGCCCCATACCCCAAAGCGCATGGTTAGGATCTTGATAACGCGCCTTATCGTTTATGGCGACATTGAACCCCGCCACATGAGTATGCAACCCTATGAAATGACCATTCATAACCACTCCCGGCCACCACCGTACTTCGGGTTGAACCGCCAGCAAACGCAACTTACGAGTCGATGCAATATCGTAAGGCGAATACCATACCGGAAGGTCTATCGACCAGTGAGGCCACAGCTCGGCCTCAAAACCGAGATTGGCGGTCAGCGCAGCGACAAACAACAAATTGGTCTTAACGGCAATCACTCTTCTTCGATTTTCTGTCGTATTCATCGGAAACGAAGATACCGGTTCCCTTACAGGCAACGAATAGTCGAAAGATAACCTCTCGACATTTACCGGAATACGTTCAGGCCGTTCATGGCATACGATAGCCATACGTGCATTGCGGAACGGAGGGAATATATCGCGAATAATTCTATGCCATGTATAGCCCTTGTCAAGAGCGATAATCTGCGACTTTCTCCGTTCATTGTCTTTCTCTTTCCCCAAAATATCGAGAACTTTTTCTTTATTGGGAATCTGTGCCCCATTCTTCAATGCAACTTCAAAAGAGTACCAATCTTCCCACAGATTTTCCACCCTCATCAAATCCTTCGGAAATCCTGTCTCTTTCGATAAATATTTCGCCAACGCTTGCGAACGATACTCCCCCAACTTATGGTTCCACTTCGAAGGCCCCTCGGGAGAAGCGCTTCCTCCGATCCAAAGATAGGCTATACGTACCGAAGCGTCTTTTTGTACTCGGCTCAACACTTCGACGATACTATCCAATTGTTTATTAGGGAACAAATCGTATTTATTCACTTTAAATATAACCGGTATAATAGAAGAATGCGCATGATAAAAAACCGAATCTATTTTCCCCTCGGGTAAAAAAACGACATAATCCGGGTAACTCTTAGAAAATGAAGATATAGGGGACTTGGATTCTTGAGCTTGAACCAAGCTCACAAGCAATATCCCCAAAAAGATTAGCAAGATTCCCCTTTTTATGTGATTACACTTATTCACTCCGTGATTTCATTTAATATTAAAATTCAAAAGATTTTTTGCGGTCCCTCTTATGTTAATTATTCTGAATGCAAAGATAATTTACCACTCAGAAATTACATAGATTAAACAAAATCTGTTAAATTATAATTTTATATTAACACATATAGCTAATAATCAAACACCTACAAAACATGTCTCTTGTATAAAAAATAAAAGCCACAGCAGAACTGTGGCTTTTAAGTGTTTATAAACATTAGAAATTGTTTCAGAACATCAACTTTGCTCCGGCAAAATAGCTACGAGGCATAGAGGGGCCATAAATATAACCCGAATCTCTTTCCTTTCCCCGATCGAAATCTCTTTGATAAGCGTTAAAAATATTCTGAATGCCAGCATTCAGTTGCAAAGTGATAAATTTATACAACGAAAAATCATAAGATATTTTCAGGTTCATATCAAAGAAGTCGGGAGTAGTTACAGCTATATCCTTCGGTATGTAACCTTTCATGTGCTGAACGATCATAGAACCGGTATAAGTTCCCGAAAGAGCTATGTTCAGAGGTTTTACCGGAGAATATGTGGCCGTAAAATAACCATACCAATCGGGGGTACGGAATATTCGCTTTTCTGCCGGAACAGAACTATCTTTGCTCCATTTTTCAGGCCTTGTATAATGACTTTTCTGCCAAGTCACACCTGCTTGTAACTGCACCAAAGAAAGATAGGCTACCTTGCCTTCGACCGTCACCCCTGCAACCTCCGCACCCTGTCCGTTACGTCGTTCTTTTATCACCGCATTGTGTTCTTCGTCTTTCCCTATCTCTTCAAGAACAAAAACATGATTCAATCGAGTATAAAAACCTTCCAACAACAGGTTACATTGAAAAGCCCCGAAACGACGATACATATCGGCCGAAAGACTTACACTGTGGGATTTTTCTTCCCTCAAATTCTCAGCTTGTCTTATCATCGTAGCTTCTCCTCCTACCGCAGCAACATGCAAATCTTCATCATACGTTTGGGGAGCCCGAAACCCGGAAGAATAACTTAAACGCAAATTCACATCTCTAACAGGATTGAAACGCAAGTTGGCTCTCGGACTGAAAATGACATGATCTATCAGATTATGTTTATCCAACCGTCCTCCAACAAGGATACTCCAACGATCGTTCTTCCATTCGTTTTGCAGGAAAGCACTTTCGGTATGTACCTCTTGACGAGTCTTGCGATTATACCCTTTCATCTCATCTCGCAAATTATCATAATTATATTCGATACCGGCTGTTAAATCGGCAGGCATAAACAAACATTTATCGAAACTGTATATGTATTGAGTACCTGCCACGACAGTCAAGTCCTCCGTTTCGCCGTATGCGTTAAGATTTTGTTCCGTTCCGTAATAACTGTCCCTGCCGATATGCTGAGCCGAAACATATACATTAACCCGATGTTTTTCATCGGGAGTAAACAGGCTATAATTCAAACCTCCTCCGTCGATAGAATGATTCAACTGCTCCGCTATATCGGCTTCGTGCGGCGGACGGTTCAGGCGATCGCCACCTCGTCGATATTCACTGATATGATGATATTCAAACGTTAGTTTGGAATAATTGCTGGTTTTCAAATAAGAGCGAAAGCCCAATGTCTGAGCCTTTAATTCGGGCAACTCTGTGAAGCCGTCGTTATCGTGGTCGTAACCGCTTCGCTGACGATTCTGCCCGAAAATGTAAATACCGGCTTTATTATTGTCGGTTACGAGCGAAGCATTCAGCGAAGTGCTATTGTCGAAGTCGCCGCTTCCACCAATAGAAGTGATACTGTGCGCTATCGAACCGCTATTACGCAACGGTTCCTTCGTAATAATATTGATTGTCCCCGCTATTGCCGAAGCACCGAATAATGCAGAACCTCCTCCCCGCATCACTTCCACTCGCTCTATCATATTGGCCGGAATCTGTTCCAACCCATATACACCCGACAATGCGCTGAATATGGGACGAGAATCCATCAATATCTGTGTATACGGACCGTCGAGCCCATTTATACGGACTTGTTGAAAACCGCAGTTTTGACAATCGTTCTCGACCCTAACACCCGGCTGAAAATTAAGGCCTTGTGCCAAAGAGTTGGAGTTGGTATTTTCAAACGTCTTTATATTCAAAACATTGACCAAAGTCGGCGCTAATTGACGTGTGGTTTCACTACGATTGGCAGAAACGACAACCCCGTCTAAAACAACGGCATCCTCTTCGATTTCAAAATCGATTTCCAAAGTCGTCCCCCTCCTCAGCGAAACCTTACGACGCTCTGTCTTATATCCTACGGAAGAGGTTTCGAGAAAGAAATCTCCCTCCGGCAAATTTTTCAAAAAATAGTGACCCGATGCATCGGTCATTACACCGATAGTCGTACCTTTCAAAACAACTGAAATATACGGTAAATGTTCTCGTGTGTTCTTATCCAATACATGACCGACAATATTGATGTCCAAAGATTTCGATGCGGCAGTTTCGGCACATAACTGCCCGGCACACCACAGGCATACCCATAATAATATATAATTCTTCATTTTTCGATTCTGAATAATAAAATACAATCTGTTGTCCCTACCTTGAAATAAGATAAGGACAACAACTCTTTTCTCCTAAATATATCATATTACAGAACCGAAACGGGCGGAGCTCGCAAACCATGAGCGCCCCATTTCTCGGAAATGAGACAGAAATATCTGGACGGGAAAAACAACCGGCTGCAATAAGAAAACAAAATCACCGATACAAAAGCCCACATCGACGGATTCTCCGTCTCGATACTGGACAACATGTGTATCAACTGAAACTCAGCCGTTGTATGTTCGTGTTCCGTTCCCGGTTTATACGGGTGAGAATGGACAATCGTCACTCCATTGACTACATGCGAGTGTGTGAACAGCGAAATGCAGCCTATGTACGAAATGAATAGTACAGGCAGAAAATATCTCGCTATTTTATGGAGCAACTGTTTCAAAGGTATTTCTATTAAAAATACAAATTTAAGATTTTTTTATCGATTCCGCAAAAATTACAAAACAAACACCGTCATCATTTATTTCAAAACTACGATAATTCCCAATCAAGCCTTTCTTCGCATGGCTACTATTCGGTCAAAGCGTTTCTGAGAAGGAGTCCCGACAACAAGTTCTTTCGGTTCAAATTTTTTATCGAACTCAATAGCCTGAGATTCATCTATATTATATACAGGATTTTCAATATAACGTCCTCTTGCATCGGATAATGCGTTTTCATATAACTCGCACACATGCAACGCATCGGCATACATGTCGTCTGCTGTCCGTATTCCTAAGGTCTCGGCAGGCACAAATCCCCTTCGCAAATAGTAGTCGGGATCCCCGCATAATAAGATTGCACGAAAGCCCATACATTTGGCTAAATTTCGAGTATGGTCGATCAATCTTTTCCCGATACCCATGTTCTGATATTCCGGCAACACCGAAATAGGCCCCAAAGATAAAACCTCGTATTCTTTTCCGGTATCGGCTTGAATGACCGATTTCAAAAAGACTATATTCCCAACGATCTTATCATCGAATACGGCAACAAAATCCAACTGCGGTACAAACGCCCGACTATACCGCATGATATGAATCAAATAATGTTCGTAACACCCGGGAGAATAACGATTCCAAAAAGCCTCCCGAACTACATTTTCTGTTTCGGGATAGTCCGAGAAACGTTCATTTCTAAGTTCTATTTCCATACAGACTTCTCTTTCCACTCATTTTTCACAAAAATACAAAATGCTTCATATAAAATAATCCCTGTAATCGTCTGCATAACCTGACTACCAATGGCAACGGCAGCAACACTGGCGGCATCGTCGAACCACCCTACTACAAACAAATCGGCTCCGCCATAAAGAGCTTGAAGCAGATTCGCAATCAAAAAAGGAACGGCAAATTGAAGTAGCGTTTTGAGTACACTCCCTTTCGTCAAATCCAATTCTTTCATAAAACCACTTTTAAGAAAAAGCCGGACAAGAGAATGATTTTCACCATTCATCTTATCCGGCATTACAACTATCATTATAATACCCTCCGATGAGGATTTTCCTTATTTTTCGGGTGCAAAGATGGGTCTAAATTCGCTACGAACCAAATTCTTTTATAAAAATTCCGAATCGTCTTTTATTTTCCCACGGCTTCGGGAAGTGCGACGAATGTATATCCTTCTCTCTGCAATACACGAATAAGCCGTTCGAGATAGCGCTCATAAAACTTATCGGTACGTTTGTCATCGGTTCCTAAATGAAACAACATAATATGACCATTCAATCCATTGCGTTTTTCGACCTCCATTACCCTATCGTATATAGACTCGCTACTACGATAATTCTTCATATCGGGAGTCGTATAGTCGGCATTGGTCCATGTGCCGGGAGTAAAATTCACAAGCCTTAACCCTAATCCTCTCGCCCAAGCTGAAATCTTCTCATTATAATATTCATAAGGAGGAATGAACAGATTGGATCGCGATACATCTATACCAGATTTGCGCATGCGAGCATATACATCTAACATGTCTTGCTCGAACTGTGCTTGACTTACCAAAGTAGAGTCCCGATTTTCCCAAGCACAATATAACAGATGCGCATCGCCGTGAGCCCCTACATAGTGTCCGGCATTGTACAAAGTCTGTATAGCTTCGGGGAAACGCTCATAAAATTCGCCGGTGAAGAAAAATGAACCTTTCACATCGCATTTTCCCAAAACTTCCAAAATACGCCGAGCGCCATCGCTCTTATCAGCAGCCGTAAAAACAAGCGAAATTTGTTTCTTCTCGGCATCGGTACGGACGATTCCTCCATAAGCATACTCGTTTCTATCCAATCCGCAAGATTTCATACCCTCCTTTTGCAGAGATGACAGTAAATAACTGAGGCTGGCCGTTCCGTCCATCGTAGGTTCATTCGTAGAGTAATCTTGTATATCGTCATGATATACTATCTCTGATTGAAAACGGGCATAAGGATCTCTTCTCGTCAAACGAACGCCCCTCAAACTATCGAAGATGGACGAATATACGGGGCCATCGACCAATCCACCGACCGTCGTACCAACACCCAAAGCGACTAACGGCGTGTGCGGATCGACGGGATAATCGCCCCATAAAGGTAACTCGGTAATCATACTCGTACCCCACGGATTGCACCCGAATAACCAATCGATCAACGAGGACTCCATCTCCCGATATCGGTTATCACCTGTCAATTCACGATAAAGGCGACATTGTGTAGCCATAGCGACTGTCAAATTATTGGAACACCATATTGCCGGGATTCCATTCAAAAAAGGATTTCCCTGCGCCCGTTCATAAACTCGTTCGATACCACTACGCAAATTGCGTCCAAACTCCTTACTTATGCGCGAATCGCTCACACTCGCCAAATGATAATGCCCTAAATTAATAAAAGGATACCATTGATAGTGACGAGCACTATCGGCTCCCATCCACGGTGTAACCGGTTCGAATCTTCCATATTCGACAGCTTCTTGTAAAAAAGAGGTTTCTCCCGTAGATACATATAATTGAACGGCTGCCAATTCCATGTCGTCAGTCCAGTTACACTCCTCATAAATGTATGGAGAAACGACCGAAGCTGTTTGGCAAACTCCGGGATTATTCGCTCCATGCCAATAGGCCTCACGAGCTTTAACAAGCAAAGTATCGGCCATATCGGGATAAAAATCTTTCAATATCTCGGCTCCCAATGCGAAGCAAGATGCATATTTCCCAGCCGTACTGGCAACACCAGTCGTTGCATTGGAGAACTCGCCTCGCACCTGAGGCTTTCCCGAACAATAATAAACAGGACGTCCCGTACCTTTCCCCCAACCATAATCTATATGGTCTTGCGAGGGTAATTTAAAGCCTTTGTGATCTCGGTCGTCGGCAATTTGATTGTACATTTCGCCTTTCGAGGGATTCATACGATTAAGCCAATCCAACCCCCATTTAATCTCATCGACAATATCGGGAATGCCGTTTGCTCCGGGTAAACCGTATGCATCGTACGCATCTCCATAGACCTCCGGATTTTTCAAATAGGCAAACATCATTTGATAGGTAGCATTAGCCGATGTGGTGACATATTGTAACTGGTCGCTCGCATCATGCCAACCACCCCGAACGTCGATTCGTTCGCCATTTCTCGTCGGGTGATAAACGATATATCCATCGTGAATATGGCAACTGTCCCATTCGAACGGATTAAAACCGCAACGTTGCTGTCGCATATACCGCAAGATGAAATCGGCGGTTCCATCATATATCCGATTACCTATGACAAACCGAGGAGACATAGTTTCCCCTACTCTTAACACATAAGTTCCCTCTGTTTTAAAATCGCTGAAATCGAGACGATAAACAGACTGCATACGTCCCCATGTATTCGCCTTTTTCGGATTATCAAACCGCTTCACAATCTCCCCGGTAAACACCTCGACAAGTACATATTCTTCCACAGCAGCTTTTCCTTCGCTCATAAATACCGCTACCTTAGGAGATTCGGGCAAATAACCTAATTGATTGATACGAATCCATTCGCCCGCAGACACAGATGAAAGAAGAGAAACAAGCCCTATTATGATACCGGAAATACTGTACTTCATACACCTTATGATTTTGTGGATCCGGGGGTCTGTTTCCTTATCAGGAACAATAAACCTATGAATGTGAACAGAGCATTCAATATCAGTAATTCATAACTGAACGAATACCCTCCGAACCAAGTCTGAGAATTCCGATCTAATATAAAGCAAAGAATAGGGGAAAGTATGGCAACCAATGGTATGTACTTATCTTTTACCTGCTTCTTTACAAATATACCAAAAGCAAATAACCCCAATATAGGACCATAGGTATAACTGGCTAAAATATAAACGGCATCGATGACACTCGTATTATTGAGCAAGTTAAAAACAAAAATCACAATACCCATGACCACGGCCATACCCACATGCACTCGCTTACGAAGCCTGACAACTTGGTCTTCGCTTTTACCTTTCACACCCAGAATATCGACTGTAAACGAAGTTGTCAATGCGGTCAAAGCCGAGCCCGCCGCCGAATATGCCGAGGATATAAGCCCGACGACAAACAAAATTCCGACAATTACAGGGAAATATCCTTGTGTCGCAATCATCGGAAACAATTCGTCACTCTTTTGTGGAACTTGAATGACGTTTATCTCGGCATATACATACAAAAGGACACCCAGCATCAAAAACAGGGATATTACGAAAAACTGCGAAATACCGCTAGTTATCATATTTTTTTGAGAATCCTTGAAGTTCTTGCAACTCAAATTTCGTTGCATCATGTCTTGGTCGAGACCATTCATGGCAATCATCGTAAAGACCCCTGCCAAGAATTGTTTAAAGAAATATCGCTTGTCGTTCACATCGTCAAAATAGAACATGCGCGACATATCCGATTGATTTATCGTCTGCCATAAACCGCCAAAATCCAAATGCAAATCGGTAGCGATATAATAAATACACAATATGACAGAAACAATGAGACACACGGTTTTCAACGTATCGGTCCAAATCAATGACTTTACTCCACCTCGAAAGGTATAAAGCCAAACTAATCCTACTGTAAAAATTACATTTAAAAGAAATGGTAACTTCATCGGCCCGAAAACGAGTAACTGCAAAACCACACAGACCAAAAACAATCTTACCGCAGCACCGAGCATCTTGGATATGAAGAAAAACCAAGCTCCCGTACGATAGGAAGACATGCCGAACCGGTTCTCCAAATACTCATAAATGGAAACTAAGTTCATTTTATAAAATAGCGGAACCAGCACATAAGCAATCAGTATCTGTCCGACCACGAAACCTAAAACCATTTGTAAATAGGAAAAGCCGCTGGCCGCAACCATACCCGGAACCGAAATGAATGTTACGCCTGAAATCATAGAGCCAATCATGGCAAAAGCTACAACATACCAAGGAGATTTACGATTACCCACAAAAAAGCCCTGGTTATCGGCTCTATGTCCTACTATATAGGAAATACCGAACAACACAATGAAATAAGCAAAAATGGTGATCAAGACAACAGCAGGTGTCATTTGTTTTTATTAAATTTAATGGTTATTACTCTTCATATAATAAATAAGGACGACGTTGCTCTCTGAATTTTTCTACGTCATCATGCCACATAGCCTTTATTTCTTCGGACGATTTCCCCGCCTTTATCATTTCACGTACATAATCCACACCTATCAATTTCTCGAAAAACGGGCGAAAGAAATGATCTCCTAAATTAAGGTTGCGATAAGCATCTATCACATAATCGAAATTAATACCCTTTTCCCATATTTCTTCATTGGATAATCGAGTCAAATCCACACCGTAACATTTCTTATTCAACAAAGGAGGATTTTTCGCTCCCGGCACACTACGAGGAGTAAAAGAGAACGTATAACCTACCATGTTGGGATGTCCATAAATTTGAAACGGCCAATCGGTTCCCCGGCCCAAACTTACCGGAGTCGCCTCGAAATAACAAGTCGACGGATAAAGATATATCGATTTCATATTCGGCAAATTAGGAGAAGGAGGGATGGGAAGTTCATACATAGTTCGATGTGTATAATTTTTACACGGTATTACAGTCAAATCACAAATGCGACCATCGGAGAGCCAACGCTCCCCGTTTACCATACGAGCCAATTCTCCCAAAGTCATACCGTGCACTACCGGTATAGGCAACCAACCTACTCCTGATTTATATTTCATATCAAGAATAGGCCCGTCGATATAATGACCGTTAGGATTCGGGCGATCCAAAACAATCACCATACGACCATGTTCGGCACATGCATCCATCAACTTAACCATTGAAATATAGTAGGTATAAAACCGTAGTCCCACATCTTGAATATCGACTACCAGAACATCGAACATACGCATAGATTCGTCCGACGGACGTCCTGATTTTCCATCATACAGCGAACTTATTTTTATTCCTGTCTTAGGATCGATCGACCCCGACACATGCTCTCCGGCATCGGCATTTCCTCGAAACCCATGCTCGGGAGAGAAGATAGTTACCACATTCAAACCCTCTCCGACCAGAACATCTACTAAATGTCTATTACCAATCATACCCGTATGATTGGAAAAAACGGCTACTCGTTTTCCTTCCAAAAGAGGATAATATTCAGCCGTTCTTTCAGCCCCTACGATAACACGGTTTTCCTCGGCTTGAACAATAAAAATACTACAAATGAACAATAAAAATAAGATTTGCTTTCCCATGGCATTTATCCGTCTCATAGCACTATATTTCACAATTTATTTGTAAATGTAAACACATTTTCAGAACAAGACAACCCGTATAAAAATATTTAATAGATTTTATAAACTATATAGAAAGTCGTTCCCTTTTAAATTATAATATTATATATTTGTCCAAGAAAAATCAATATGATACAAACACCCATTTTCAATGATTAAGTATACCCAACAATCATTTCATAAGAATTGCAAGTTCATGTTTACCTCCATATATAATCGTATTCTAAACTATTGCAACTCGGTCTATAAATCTCCATCTTCCAAAACCGTAAAAAAGATGAAAGAGGAGTCTGCAAGATGGTTTATCGATTTATTGCAACAACGTTATTCAACGGGAACAAGCGACTCACCATGCATTCATACAGGGAACAAATGCGTAATCATAATGGTAGACAATACCATTTACAATCCGGGATTGGCAGACAAGCTACGGGGAATATTGTCTATTTACTCCTTATGCAAGGAAAAACACATCGACTTCAAAATCAACTGAACCTATCCGTTCGAATTGACCGAATACTTGCTCCCCAATAAAATTAACTGGATTATAAAACAAGAAAAAATCAAATACTCTCTATCTGACTCTAAAATCGTAGTCATCGACACATTGCCTAATATTCATGCTTCCCGACAAAGTATCATCGATAAAAAAATATTCGACGATACCGTTCTAAACTCTCAATATCTACAATATCACATCTACACCAACAGCATCATACATACCCAAGCGTTTCCAAACTTATTCAGAGAACTTTTCACACCCTCCGAAAAACTACAATCGCTCATTGATTTACATCACAAAAACATCGGGGAAAAATATGTGGCCGCTTCCTTCCGATTCCTCGAATTACTCGGTGATTTCAAAGACTCAGAGGGTATGGACGAAATGCTTCCTTCCAGAGAACAGAAGCGACTAATAGAACAATGCTATATCGAATTAAAAAAATTCATAGATACTTTACCCGAATTTTACAAAATATTAGTAACCTCCGACAGTGAACGTTTCCTTGCAAAAGCGAGTACACTACCCCGCACCTATATTATACCCGGAAAAGTGATTCACATCAGATACAAAACGACCGATACTTCGGCCTATATGAAAACCTTCCTCGATATGTTCCTATTGAGCGGTGCTGAAAGTCTTGTTTTCTTTAAGACCGGTAAAATGTACAATAGTGGGTTTCCTCGCTTAGCTTCCCAAATTGGTAACAAACCTTTCAAAATACACGAGTTCTAACAGCATATATATCAAATCGAAAGGCGTCGAAATTGCCATAAGTCCGGTAATCGTACTATTCCTCTCTGCACTCGTTCCCGAGGGGCTTAGCACTTCTCTCCTGTGCAGTATTCCGGTACAGAGGCGAGCTCTCAGGGACGGGAGTTTCTTCGGGGTGGGAGTAAAAAGATAGGAAGGGATTTTTGTTTGTATATTTAACCCCTCCGTCCTTTGGACACCTCCCTATATTTTGTTACGGGACACGGTAAAGGAGGAGGGTAATACTTTCTTATATATCGTGTTTGT
>OGMR01000298.1_pt1 | contig 25383 bp, 18 predicted proteins | sample 1573251 | NCBI WGS metagenome assembly OGMR01 (sample SAMEA2581979, study PRJEB24529) | metagenome | biome: Human gut stool | place: China | collected 2011
ATATCTGTGTCCCAAAATACCCCCCTCTGTGTCCAAAATTAGTTTACCACTTCAGGGGATTTTCCCGGTTTCACAACTTTTCCCCCAACCTGCTTGCTTCTCAGTAGCTTCCGGTTGGGGGATTTTCCCGATTTTCCAACTTTTCCCCCAACACGCTTGCTTCCCGGCAGCTTCCGGTTGGGGGATTTCCCCGATTTTCCAACTTTTCCCCCAACCTGCTTCCTTCTCAGTAGCTTCCGGTTGGGGGATTTCCCCGATTTTCCAACTTTTCCCCCAACACGCTTGCTTCCCGGCAGCTTCCGGTTGAGGGATTTTCCCGGTTTCACAACTTTTCCCCCAACCTGCTTCCTTCTCAGTAGCTTCCGGTTGGGGGATTTTCCCGGTTTCACAACTTTTCCCCCAATTTACCACTCAAACTAACATAAAAAAGGCAGCCGACTCTCATCGACTGCCTCAAACTCTAGTTACCAAAAAATATGATCATTTCTATAACCAAGACTATTGACTACTAATTCACCACATGAATCTGCTCCTCATTGATGAGCGGATACCGGTAAAGTGTAGATCCATCCAGATCTTCCCGGTGCATATCCACCGCCTGAATCTGATGATTCTCATAGGTTGTATAATAATAAATTCCCTTGTCCGCATTGACACAGGACGTATAGATCGTAATCTCATATTTCCCCGGCTCCACCTCACAACAGCCTCGCTGCTGCTCTACCGAACCTAAGATATGAAAGAACTGGCTCACGCTCTCCGCCTCTGACTCTCCGGAGATTGCATGCAGCTTTGTAAATGCGACCTTTGCAAACCGCGACGCTGACGAAAGGTCACCCGGAAGTCCCAGTCCACCCATGCCACGGCTATATGTGGCAAGCGGAAGCTCCTTCGCAAAGTGATTTTCCGGCTGGCTTGGTGATACATGCATGTAATTGTTCAGCATGAACATCTGCACCGGAAATGGCGGATTGTTGGTCAACACTCCGACCGGATTGTCATAGACATGCAAGCCATCCTCCACACATTCTACCACAATTACGTCATCCTTATCTGCAATCATCCAATGCAGCGATGCACATGGCAGCTTCTCACTATACGGCGTTCCAACGAGATTCATCTTCTCTAATGCTTTACGTGCTTCAGACACTGTTGCACACTGACTCAAAATCCATGGAATAAACTCAAACTGTGCCACATTCTCACGGCCTGCCTGCACATCCTGATACTTCGCATTCCCAACGAAATTCAAGCCTGCCATACCAAGCCCCTTCTCATTTACGGCATCATAGTAGAGCGGATAATCATCTGCCACATATGCCATACCAATCATTGCGTAGTGTGACTTTCTCTCGCCCATATGCCGAAACTTGAAACTATAATTTCTCGGCGTCACTGTCACCTCATCGCCATACGAAAACTCATAATCAAGCGTCCGTCCAAAATAAAAATCCTTCGTCTTATACGTCGCTGCTGTACACATCCTGTATCTCCTTTCAAAGTTAAAAATTTGTCATTGCGAAACCTATTTGTAAATATCGTACGTATATAAACATATCAGATTTGTGGAATATAGATATGTTTGGAACATAGAAGTACTTGATGTTCTGTAAATATCCAGCAATGTTTGAACACGATGTTCAAACAAGCCGCCGCTGAGCCATGGACGGCGAATCGGCGGCGTTTGCGTCCGTTATCAAAACTTATATCAGAACATCTTTAGTACTTCTTAGTTTCAATACATCCTATATTATACAAATCTGATATGCAATATACGTACGATTTTTATTATATTAATTCGCAATTCTCCTAATTTTCAGCCTCTGCTTTCTTCGTGAACAGTTTCTTCAAACAACTAAATGCTACCAGCACACCAAGTACCATCAGCAAGATTGCGACGATAAACTGCAGTCCATCGACGAGCATCGTTGCATTCCCACCGGCAATGTTCTTTACAAGTGCGATTGTCTTCTGTACCAATGCAGTAAATGTTACGGCAAGCATGATGAACATTGGCGCATACAGTGTCCATCCGGTTCTTCCGGTTGTCTTCAAGAATACTGCAAGAGCGATCAGGACAAGTGCTGCAAGTAACTGATTTGCAGAACCAAACAAAGGCCATACATTAGTATATCCACCAAGTGTCAGTAAATATCCAAAGAATAATGTTACCACAGTTGCGAAATATTTGTTAGTCAAAATTTTCTGCCATACAGGCATCTTTGATGTATCGGTTGTATCGCCGAGGAACAGCTCCTGGAAAGACATACGTCCGATACGTGCAACCGAATCAAGCGATGTCAGTGCAAGTGCAGATACACACATTGTCATAAATACAGTTGCGAGCTGAACCGGAAGGCCAAGCTTCTCCAGAAATCCTGCAACACCACTGGAGAAGATTGCAAATGGCGTTCCATCCGGTTTCGTACCATTGACTGCAACAGCACCGACAACAACCAATGCGATGATACCAAGCAATGACTCTACAATCATGGCGCCATAACCAACCATCGGCATATCCTTCTCGTTGCGGATCGTCTTCGATGATGTGCCGGAAGATACCAGACTGTGGAATCCTGAAACCGCACCACAGGCAATTGTTACAAACAATGTTGGGAACAGATAATTCCCACCGACATTAAATCCGTTATACGCATTAAGCTGCATCGTTGGATGTGCTACGACAACACCGACAACCGCACCGATGATCATGCCAAGCAGCATGAATGTTGTCATGTAATCACGTGGCTGCATCAGTAACCACATTGGCATAACCGATGCAAGGAACAGATATGCCATAACAATGTAGATCCAGGCAGTCTTTGTAGCATACCAAGGAAGATGCATACCAAGCGCAAACATACCTACCAAAAGTGCGATTGCAATAACGGCTCTGACGCCTTCGTTCATATTCTTTACATGCTTCTGGATTACACCAAATACGATTGCCGCTACGATAAACAACATAGAGATAGAAGCGGCGGATGCATTTGCATAGCTTGTCTCCTTCGCCATATCCGCAACACCCTTACCAACAAAGGTTCCGGCTACCATATCCGTAAATGCTGCGATGACAAGCAATGTGAACAACCAGCAAAACAGCATGAAGAGCTTTCTTCCGACCTTACCGATATACTTCTCGATGATCATACCCATCGATTTTCCTTCGTTCTTCACGGATGCATACAAGGCTCCGAAATCCTGTACGGCTCCGAAGAACAATCCACCGATCAACAGCCAGAGCAATACCGGCACCCAGCCAAATACAGATGCAAGGATTGGTCCGGTTACAGGACCTGCACCTGCGATGGATGAAAACTGATGTGAAAATACCGTGAATTTGGATGATGGAACATAGTCTTCTCCATCCTCGTACTTCACTGCCGGAGTTTCAGCCTTAGGATCAAGTCCCCATTTCTTTGCAAGCCATCTGCCATAGAAAAGATAGCCTGCGAACAACACTACAATTCCGATTAAAACAATTACTAAACCATTCATACTTCCTCACCCGCCACGCGGCGGCTCCCTTCTGAATATTTGCAAAGAGTAAATACATCCTGCAGCCAGACGAAAAATCTCATCGGCATACAAAAAATAAAACCTCCGTCTTACATAAAGACGAAGGTTTAAACTTCCGCGTTACCACTTTATTTGCCGCATATGCGACCACTCATTCTCATCTTACAGACCGCATATCGATATATTTGCATCTTTTGCATCATCTCAACATGTCATCTGTGAAATAAGCTTCTATGTAACGGTAGAAAACCGGTGACACCTAATGTCCTTCTAGGAATTCAGTGCACTGCTCGCAGAGGATAATTCCCGAAATCCTACACTGTCTCACACCAACCGACAGCTCTCTGAAGTATTTCCTTTCGAAAACCTTGTTCTGTTCTCAGCATTTGCTCTTTGTTTACCGACATACTAGTCCTATCGAAAATGAATGTCAAGCATTTTTTTGATATTATTTATCAATTATGAATTTCCCAGCCGGTTAACAGTGCCTTTCCACATGGAAGCATTTCCGCTTTGTATGTACAAATGCCCGGACGAATCACGCAATGCCAAATGCCAATCCAACCGCATGGACTAAGAATGCAACAACCCATGCGATGAGACACTGCGCAATAACCGTGATCACTGCCGCTTTTGTGCCGCCCATTTCCCGCTTCACAGTAGCAATCGCAGCCACACATGGTGTATAAAGCAGCGTAAAGATCAGGAATACCATTGCCGTAAACGGAGTAAATAACGTTGCCACGCTCGTCACATCACCACCGAGCAGAACCGTAAGCGTTGATACCACGCTCTCTTTTGCGGTAAATCCTGTAATCAGCGCCGTTGATACTCTCCAGTCACCGAATCCAAGGGGCTTGAAGATTGGAGCAATCAGGCTTCCGATTAAGGCAAGCATACTCTGGTCTGCCGACGCAGCTACGTTGAACCGCAGATCGAAGGTCTGCAGGAACCAGATAATGATCGAGGCAAGGAAGATAATCGTAAATGCTTTCTGGATAAATCCCTTTGCCTTCTCCCAGATCAGGTGCAGCACGCTTTTGGCAGACGGCAGCCGGTAGTTCGGCAATTCCATCACGAAAGGAACCGGCTCACCCTTGAATTTCGTCATCTTCAGAATCAGTGCGTAGATCACTGCACACACGATTCCGATCAGATAAAGTCCGACCATCGCAAATACACGATACTGCCGTTGCACAAATGCACTGATCATAAGTGTATAGATTGGCAACTTCGCACTACAGCTCATAAATGGCGTCAGCAGGATCGTCATCTTCCGGTCACGTTCACTCGAGAGTGTCCGTGTCGCCATGATCGCAGGCACGGAACATCCAAATCCAATCAGCATCGGCACGAAGCTTCTGCCCGATAATCCGATCTTACGAAGCGGTTTATCCATGACAAATGCAACCCGCGCCATATATCCGGTATCTTCCAGAATCGACAGGAAGAAAAACAGGATCACAATCGTTGGCAGAAAACTGATGACACTTCCGACACCCTGACAGATACCATCCACCACAAGAGAACGTACCACCGGATTAATCTGCGCAACGATAAGTCCCTTGTCGATCCATCCAATGACCGCATCAACGCCAAGCGCCATCACATCGGACAACCACGCACCAAGCAGGCTGAAGGTCATGGCAAAAACAATCGCCATAATCCCAATGAAGCACGGAATCGCTGTGTATTTTCCTGTCAGAAGCTTATCTATCTTTACGCTTCTCCGGTGTTCTTTACTCTCATGCGGACGCACAACCGTCTTCTCGCACAATCTCCCGATAAACTGAAACCGCATATCGGCGATTGCCGCTTCCCGGTCAAGCCCGGTTTCCTTCTCCATGACCGACACGATCTGCTCAAATGCTTCCTTCTTATCTTCCGCAAGCTGCAGTGCATCCTCGATCGGTGTATCCTTCTCAATCAGCTTTGTTGCAGCAAACCGCACAGGAAGATCGGCTTCCTTCGCATCATTTTCAATCATATGCGCAACCGCATGGATACAGCGATGCACCGCTCCAACCGGATCTTTGTCATCCTTACTGTCCGGACAGAAATCAATTCTTCCCGGCGGTTCATGGTATCTTGCCACATGCATGGCATGGCTTACCAGTTCGTCGATACCTTCATTCTTCGCAGCCGAGATTGGCACCACCGGAATTCCAAGTATCTGCTCGAGCTCATTGACACGGATCGTACCACCGTTCGCCCGTACCTCATCCATCATATTCAGTGCAAGCACCATCGGGATTCCAAGCTCCATCAGCTGCATCGTCAGACACAGATTCCGTTCTAAGTTCGACGCATCCACAATATTGATAATGCCGCTTGGCTTACCTTCAATCAGGAATTCCCGCGTCACAATCTCCTCGCTTGAATACGGGGAAAGCGAATATATACCAGGCAGATCTGTCACTGTTGCCTCCGGATGATTCCGGATCGTACCATCCTTCCGGTCAACCGTCACACCGGGGAAATTCCCGACATGCTGATTGGCGCCGGTCAGCTGGTTAAACAGTGTCGTCTTGCCACAGTTCTGATTGCCGGCAAGCGCAAATGTCAGCTTACCGCCCTTCGGAACAGCCGTCTTCTCGTCATGTACATGAGTGGGATCCGCCTGTCCTAACTCACCAACCCCCGGGTGTTCAATCGACTCATAACGCACAGTCTGTTTTGGGGCTTCCGTTTCCTTTTCATGCACATGATCCACATCTATTTTCTGTGCTTCACTCAATCGTAGCGTAAGCTCATATCCGCGCACCTTCATCTGTACCGGGTCACCCATCGGTGCAATCTTCTGCAGAGTGACTTCCGTTCCCGGCGTCAGTCCCATATCCAGAAGATGATGCCGCAAGGCACCTTCTCCGCCGACCGCCGTGATATAAGCACTCTGCCCCGGCTGTAATTCATCCATTGTCATCTATCATCATCTCCATCTCAGGCATCTCTTATATTTCTACATATTTTACAATCCGAATTACATAATACAACCGAATCACCATCAACGCAAACATAATTGCAGGCAGAACAAAAAATAATACAGCATCCGACCGGTCAGTTCCATTGCATTCATCGTTTTTTCCATGTATAATAATGCAAAATATTACATAACAAGGGGGATGTACGTTATGGATTCAAATCTATCTGATTCACAGATTATATCACAGATTTCTGGTCGTACTCGGGAAATCTGTAAATGCATTGGAACGGAAAATCAAATCTCTGACCGGCGAATACCTTGTCAAAGGCGTGCTTGCAGAGAAGGTACAGGTTGAAAAATACGCACCAAATGAGTACATCAACCCGGACTTCGTGAAAAACTGCAACATTCTTCCAAACTACGATCGTATCTCCGGCTCGGATTATGTATCCGGTACTTATCGTGGAGTTCCATTTACCTTCTGCGATCTGCATCTGCAGTATAAGGATACCTACCGGGATAAAAACGGACGGAAAAGAACGCGTTACCACGCAAAGAAAATGGTTTTCTCTCCGGTATCGTCAGCGGTGCGGCAGAATTTCTCGGCATGAACCAGAACAAGGTTGAGATGGAGAGCGATCCATTCAACCAGCAGTTCAAGGTAATCACTTCCGATGACGAGCTTGCCTTCTATATTCTCACGCCACAATTCATGGAACATATTGTTGCTGCAGATGAGAAGGTCGACGGCTACACGAAGATTGAATTTGAGAACAGCAGAGTCACGCTGGCACTGAATAACGGGAAAAATTCTTTCGAACTCACAAAGACACTTTGGAGCAAATCCCGTCTGGATGAAACCAGATTGCGGTTCCGCGATGAATTCCAGAATATCCTGAGCATCATCGATGAGATTCTGACGAAGGATAATTTATTTTAGACGAATGGAGGTATATTACATACTATGGCAAATTCAGATGATAAACAGCTTCTATCCCAGATTGCATCCAACCAGAAAAGACAACGGGGGGGATTAATCCTGACTCCCATTTTATTTTTCATTGCCATGGGAATCATTATGGCTGGGATCTCGACGATCCAGTCGGGCAATACTGCACTTGGCATCTGCATCATTCTGGTCGGTATAGTTGCGTTCATCCTTTCCGCGAAATATCTTGAACATCTGAGCGATCAGAAGAATAAGATGAAGGAGCTGGTCGGACAATCCGTTGTCAGAGAAATCCTCGCAGAACGCATCGCGATTGAGCAGTACAATCCAAACCAGTATTTTAACAGAGATTTCCTCGAGCATTGCAGCATTCTCCCAAACTACGATCGTTCCAGCGGCTCCGACTATATCAGCGGAACTTATCGCGGTGTACCGATCACCTATTGTGACCTGCATCTCGAAGTCGAGCAGGAAAGCACCGACAGCGACGGCAACACAACCACTTCCTATTACACGGTGTTCCGCGGTCCCGTCATCAATCTGGCACTGCGCCAGCCGTTAAATGGTTATGTCCGCATCCGCGAGCGCAAGAATCCGCGCAAGGAGAAGGGATTTTTCTCCGGTATCATAAACGGTACAGCGGATCTGTTCAACATCGACCGAAACACGGTTGAGACAGAAAATGCACAATTCAACCAGCAGTTCAAGGTCGACACATCCGACCCACAGCTTGCATTCTATGTACTGACACCGCAGTTCATGGAACATATCGTGCAGGCGGATATGATTGTAAATGGCTATACGAATATCGAGTTTAATCAGGGAATCGTGACGCTCGCATTGAACAACGGAACCGATGCATTTGAGCTTGGCAAATATAAAAAGAATGATCAGTTCCTTGAAGAGGCACGCCAGCGGTTCCGCTATGAGCTTAATTCGATATTGAGTATTGTCGACGAAATGTTAACGAAAGAGAATTTGTTTTAGGAGGTATCACACATGTTACATACGATCGAAAATGATTATTTAAAAGTCACGGTATCCGACCACGGTGCCGAGCTTACAAGCGTCTACGATAAGGCACAGGATTTCGAGCGGATCTGGTGCGCCGATCCAGCAGTCTGGAACCGTCATGCTCCGGTGCTGTTTCCATTTGTCGGAAAGGTGAAGGACGGTGCCTATCGTTACAACGGAAATACATACGCCATGAAAACACAGCATGGATTTGCGCGCGATGCGGAATTTACCTGCATCGAGGAAACCACTGATTCTATCACGCACAAGCTTGTGTATTCCGATGAGACACTGGAGATCTATCCATTTGAATTCGAACTGCTAATCACACACCGCTTCGATGCAGAAAATCCTCGTCTCCTGCACGTCACATGGGCAGTGAAAAATCTTGGTTCCGATGAAATGTTATATTCCATCGGCGGACATCCGGGATTCCAGATTGCACCAGGACATGCGCGGAGCGAATATTCCATCGCCCTGCCGGATGCAAATCCACGACACTATCTCCTGCTCGATGCAGCCGGTTCCGGACTTGCCGATACGAGCAAGAGTTATCCATTCAACGACGCCGGTAACGCCTACGTTCCTGTTACAGATACGTTGTTTGACAAGGACGCGCTGGTCTTCGAGGACGGACAGCTTCCAAGTGTCGGACTCGTCGATGCGGACAAGAAGCCATTTGTCACACTTACCTGCACAGACTTCCCATACGTCGGAATCTGGTCAAAACCGGATGGTCCATACGTCTGCTTAGAGCCTTGGCTCGGTCGCACCGATAACATGGATTTCACCGGAGATCTGGCTGAGAAACCGGGCGAGCAGAAGCTTATCGCAAACGCCGAAGCCGTGCACACTTACACGATCGAGTTTCACAGTTCCATCTGAATCCGGCTGCCGCCTCTGCCTTTTGTGACGCGCAGCTTCTGTGGAATATCCATCAGTTCATCCCGGTGGCTGATGATGCCGACCAGCTTATTTTCTCCTGACATGCTGAGTAACGCATCCTTTGTCTCCTCCAGCGACTTCGAATCCAACGTACCAAAGCCCTCATCGACAAACAGTGCATCCATCTGGATACCGCCTCGATTTTCCGCAATTGTATCCGACAAGCCAAGCGCCAGAGATAACGATGCTTTAAAACTTTCGCCGCCTGACAGATTTCCAACCGGGCGGCGTTTTCCTGTGCTGATATCCAGCACCTCCAGATCCAGAAATGTATTGGTCTGTTTTCCAACTGCATTCGTCTGCCGGTACAACTGAAACTGGTTGTCACTCATCGGAAGCAGATGCCGGTTTGCAGCCTGAAGAATGCTGTCAAAGCCTGCTGCCTGAATATACTGCTCAAACGTAATCTTTCCGTTTCTTGTCTGCCCGGATACAAGCGTGTACAACCGATAGCTCGTATCATTTTCCTTCTTTGCTTTCTCGTATGCCACCTGCTGTGCACGGATATTCTGTTGTTTCTCGCAGTTATTCTGGATACGGAATGTAATCGCCTGCAAAGCCGTCCGAAGTGTTTCCACCTGTACACGTTTGCTTGTATGCTCCTGCTGTAACTGTTCGAGATCAACCAGCGTCCGATGTCTGGCATCCTGCTCCTGTTCTAACTGTGACAGTCTGGCGACAACCTCCGTTACCTTTTTGTCATAATCTGCCAGTTTCGCTTCCTCCGCATGTATCTCTGCATCTGTTGCCACCTGCGCCTGCATTTCCTCTACCGATGCAAACTGGCATGCCGTCAGCTTCTCATTTAATCGCTGTTTTAACATCTGCGCATCAGACTTTTGCTGTTCGAGTGCCTGCTTCTGCGTTGCTATGGACGCCTGTACACGTGCTACCGCCTCATCTGCGGATTTCTTTTCTTTCGCTGCTGTATCAAGTGCTGTCTGAATCTCCTTCACACGTGCCAGTGCATGATTCCCCGCCTGCATGGCGGCTTCCCAATCCGGATACGATAATGTCTGTAATGCTGCTAAGGTCGCCTGTGAAGCAGCCTGCTTCGCAATGAGCGATTGTCGCTCCTCTACAAGCGACTTTCGCTGCTCTGCAAGCCGCGCCATCTCTGTCCCTTGTGCACGTGCAAGCATAGCTTCCACCTCGCGCAGCTTCTCACAGTTTTGCTGTAATGTATCCAGCCGCTCTCTGCTTTGCGCAACAGTATCCACCAGCTTTGCCCGCTGTCTCTCGAAGCTTACAAGCAATTCCTCTAATGCCTCAACACCACCGATAAACGCTGGTGTCATGCATCCCCGTATCTGCTCTTTTAACTGAAGTTCCTTTGCCTGCACAACTGCCCGCAAAGACGAAGCGCTGGCAGTTGCCTGATTAAAAGTATCCAGTTTTTTCTCTTCCACTGCCTTTAATTCTTTGCATTGTTCCGCCGTCACAGATGCCTCAACCAGCGTCGCGAGCTTCTCATGATGCGTGGCTCCACACACCGGACACGGTTCACCCTCTGCCAGATCACTTGCCAGAATTCCTACCAGATTCGCCCGATAAAGTCTGTCTGCATGGGTAAATGCTTCCTTCGCAGACTCATACGCATCCTGCTTTTTCCGATATTCACTCTGTGCTTCCTCTAACTCCTGCTGCTTCCGTCTCCATGCAGGAATCAGATTCTTCGCAATGGATTCTGTCTTTTTCTGGCTGTCCAGCAGCTTATCATGCGCCGCCTGTGCCTGCGCAAGCTGCTGTGGCTCTTCCTTCCACATTGCCTGCTGCTCCTGCAGCTCTCCAATCCGCTTCTGTAACGTCTGTTCCGCTGTTCCAAGTTCGACTTCCTGCTGTTCCTGTGCGGCAAGCTGCAACTGGATTTGTCCAAGTTCGTGTTGTAGCATTTCCCGCTCTTTGTAACGTGGTTCTTCCTCGCGCACCTTATCCACGATCTTCTGGCATTGCTCCGCTTCTGGTCGTAAAGCCTCCGTCTCTTTCACTTTTGCATCTGCCATCCCGGCACGTGTCTGACAATCCGCAAGCGTCTGCGCGCCATCTGTGATCAGCTGCTTTGTCCGCTCCCATTCATGTTCCTTGGCACTCCATGCATCGTACTCCGGCTTTACTTTATAGGTTGCCTGCTTCGTGCGATCAAGCTGTATCCTTCGTTCTTCAAATAATCCCTTTTGTGATTCTAATACTTCCCGCTCTTCCTTCGTCCGTGCATACCGCTCTAAAATTGCATTGTTATCCTTTGCCGATACGAGTGTGCCCTGTAACTTCTGTAATTCTTCCTCCGCCTGTGCAAGCACAGTTTCTTTTTGCTTTGCTTTTTCTGTATCTTCCCCGATCACAGCTTGCAGCAACGTAAGCATTTCCTCGATATTCCACACCGCTTTGCTGTCCTGCAGCTTCTCCTGCAAGTCACAGATACGCTGTACCACCGACCGCGGTTGTTCTTCCGAATCCTCCGCCAAGTCCTCTGCCAAAATTCCAGATATCCCTTCTGAGATCTCCGCCGGCTCCACCTTTACCTCACGGAACGACTGGGAGATGCTCTGCTCCTTTTCCTTGCGCGCGGCAAAACTTACATCCATTCGATTTTTCAGTTTCAGTTCCAGTTTCTTATAGGCATCGGTCTGAAAGATCGTACGCAGAATTTCCGTCCGCTCGTTCGTCTTCGCATTTAACAGCTTCCAGAATTCTCCCTGCGCGATCATCGCAACCTGCATAAACTGTCCGGCATCCATATTCAGAAGCTGAGGTATCGCGCCTGGCTTCTCTTTCGTTCCATCAACGTTTTTCGCACCTTCGAGCGTTGTTCCATCCGGCTGATAAAAGATCACCTTTTCCGCCTGCTCATCCGGCTTACCATTTCGGTTGGTATACTTAAAGCTCGGTTTTCTGCACACATGATAGTCCTTGCCCTGATGCGTAAAATAAAAATCGACAAAGCTTTCCACTTTCTTATCCACGTACTCGCTTTTCAGATTCTTCGTATCGCGGTAACTTCCGCTCGCTTCCCCATAAAGCGCATAGCTGATCGCATCAAAGATCGTTGTTTTTCCTGCACCTGTATCTCCACAAATCAGGAACAGACCTTTCTCCTCAAATTGGGTAAAATCAATCTCCGTCTGCTTTGCATACGCTCCAAACGCCTGCATTACCAATTTAGTCGGCTTCATAGATTCCCACCTCCTTCGCAACGTCCTTCATCATATCCATTTCCTCTTCGCTGATCTGGGCGCCATACATCTGCTTATAAAAATCACCGATCAGTTCCTCATATGACCGGCTCTGTGTTGCCTGTACCACATCCACACGGGAAAGTTCTCGCGTACGGGAATTATCATAATCCAGCTTTATCGTGTTCGGATAATATTGTCGCATGATCCGCATTGCATCCGGGACAATGTCCTCATCCGTCAGCGTTACATAAACAAAATCTTCTGTATGTTCGATTTGATTTTCTTCCTTTACAATCTCTGTAAATGTTCCCCGGATATGAATGAGATCCCGCAGCGGAACGAGCTTCTCCAGCTCGATCGTCACCAGTCCTTCTCCATCCACTGTCACGATTGGCACCTGCTTTGCTCCATCCCGCTCGCGCACGCCGCCCGGAATCTGCTTCACCGGGCCAGCCTCTGACAGAGAATATTTGAGCGGGGAACCAGCATACCGCACTTCCTCTCTGCCGACACTCTGCGAGGAATGGATATGTCCAAGTGCCACATAACGAAATGCATCGAAACAGTCATACCCGATTTTCTCTACCGTTCCAACATGCTGCGTCAATGCACCCTCAGAACCGCCCAGTGTTGGATCTTTACCCTTTCCTGATACAAACTGATGCGCCACTAAAATATTTCTCTGCTTCTGATTGATCTCTGCGTGTGCCAGTACCTCCCGCACCGCATCCTCATACGTCTCGATCTTTGCCTCCGGGAACGCACGCTTCACCTGCGATGCTTTCACGAACGGGAGCTGATAGATATGTACGGCTCCATAAGCATCCTCTATCACATGATGAAATAATTTCCCCTGATATTTGGCAGCGATATGCACATCATTTGCCTCAAACAAGCTGCTTCCAAAATTCAGCCGCTCGTCCGAATCATGGTTTCCGCTGATCATATAGACCTGCAAATGCCGTTCAACCAACTCACGGATAAATTCGTCCAAGATCTGCACCGCCCCTTCACTTGGTACCGTCTTGTCAAACACATCTCCGGCAATCAGAACCGCATCGACCTGCTTTGTCTCTGCAATTTCCAAAATCTGCTGCAGGATGTACCGCTGGTCATCCTTCAGATCAAAATCCCCCAATGTTTTTCCCAGATGTAAATCTGCCAAATGTAAAAACTTCATACTCTCACCTCTCCGGTATCTGTTCATTCAACCATGCAAGCACAGCTTCCCTTCCCTCTGCATCAAACGGAAATGTTTTCCTTGTGATCTGCTCCTCCGGTGTCTTCTCATAGCAGGTACTTGCATGCCATATACACACTTCAAAGAAATTCTCGGAAGTCGTCTCGCCACCTTCCTCCACGGGTTCATGCTCGACCGTGAGCTTTGCGATCCGGTACCGCGGTCCATAAATATCGCCCCCCGTCAGAATTCCTTTTGCATTATAAAATGGTAAATCAAATATCACATCGCCTGTAATCACGCGTATTCCTCCCATATGTTTCGTTCTTATAAATTATACTTTTATCATTATAACATACGGAAGCATATTTTCTAAACAAAAAAGAAACTGATTCATTTTCCTGCATCCATCTATGGAATCTCTTGTCGGTTTGTGCTAGAATAGGTATAAAAATATTGCATAATCGAGGTGCGAAAGATGGATTCCACATTGAAACGAACATGGGCTGAAATCGACTTAGATGCCCTTGCTCATAACTATAAAACATTGCGTGACCGCATTGGCGCAAATGTCAAATTTTTAGGCGTTGTCAAGGCAGATGCCTACGGACATGGCTCCGTACAGGTCAGCCGCCTGCTGCAGGAGCTTGGTGCTGATTATCTGGCGGTCAGCAGCATCGACGAAGCGATTGAGCTTCGCTTAAATGACATTACCATGCCGATTCTGATTCTTGGACATACGCCAAAGGAGCAGGTCAGCCGCCTGATTGAGTACAACATCACACAGGCTGTCACCTGTAAAGCAAAGGCACTTGAATACAGCGAAGAAGCCGTGAAATGCGGTGGCACATTGAAGATTCATATCAAGGTTGACACTGGAATGTCCCGTCTGGGATATCTGTGCGACGGGGATTATTTTGATACTGGTGTGGAAGGTATCTGTGAGGGCTGCTCGCTTCCGGGGCTTTACGCCGAAGGTATCTTTACACATTTTGCTGTCTCGGATGAGCCAGGCGATGCATGCAAAGCCTACACGGAGCATCAGTTCCAATTATTTACTGACGTGATCAAAAGCGTCGAGGAAAAGCTCGGCAGACGGTTCGCCATCCGCCACTGTGCCAATACCGGTGCGGTTGCACGCTACCCAGAAACATGGCTCGATATGGTAAGACCGGGACTTTTGTTATACGGCTATGGAGAATTCGCAGACGAACTTGGACTTGAGCCAGTTATGAGTTTGAAGACAACTGTCAGCACGATCAAGACCTATCCAGCCGGTACCGCAATCAGCTACGGCGGCATCTATGTAACGGACAAGGCAACGCGTATGGGCGTCATCCCTTACGGCTATGCCGATGGATTCTTCCGTGCCCTGTCCAATCGCTGCACGCTAATGTCAGACGAAGGTCCGGTTCCACAGCGCGGAAAGATCTGCATGGACATGTGTATGATTGATCTGACTGACAAGATGCAAATCGATGTCGGAAGCGAGATTGAAATCTTCGGAAAGAAGAATTCCATCAACGTTATGGCAGCTCTGGCAAACACGATTCCATACGAATTAACCTGTGCCGTCAGCAAGCGAGTTCCAAGATTCTACTACCGGAATGGAAAGATGATCGAGAAAGAATTGCTGTTGCGTGGGTAAATTGTTGCGCAAGTAATTACATAAGCATAAAAAGCTGGGATTTTTGTCCCAGCTTTTTTGTATGCATTTCATATCATCCCTTCACATACGGAACAAGTGTAAACCCAAACTGAAATTCCTTCTCATCGAATCGATATGCCGCAAGCACCTCCGGTCCACAACTGTTGGAGCCGATGCCATTTAACGCATAATCGATACATAATACCGTACTGTCCGATTCTTCCAATTCATAATTGTGTTTTGCCTGTGCCAGCATTTCCTGTGTGTAGTTTGACGCCTGAAATGAAAATGGTGTCTCAGACACTGCCGCGATTCCATACCGGCCGTTGTACAGTTCGACATAATCACAATCGAAATGACTGCCATTTTCCTGTGGCATAATGTAGTCCTCATGCAGATCCTTCACCGCACTGCGATACAATCCATGACTCGCAGCTCTGTGCTTGTCACGGTAGCTCTCCTGCGGTCCCATGCCATAATACGAAGCCTCAGAAAGATTCTTGTTGAAGAATACACGCACACCGAATCTCGGAAGTTCTGGGAACTCTGCATCCTTGCTTACCTCCACGGATGCGGTAATTCTTCCTGAACTTTCCACCTTCCACACGAGCTCGACATCCAGAATCTTCTGTACCGTTGGTGCTACAACGCCGACATGACTCATCACAATCACGCCGTACTGGTTCTGAATTGTCTCCACCTTATACGCTCTTGTGTACGCCTCGTGAAAATGTGCGTTTTCCCATTTTGCGCGGATATACATATCATTATCCGTCGGTGCCCGCCAGATGTTCAGTTCCATCGGATGGTTCAGATAGTCCCGTCCTGCATATTGAAGCTTCGTAAAAAGTCCGGTTCGTTTGCTGATTGCATATGTGAAATCGCTCGCCTTTAATGTGATCTCTGTATTGGTTTCGCTGACGCTGATCTCATTTTTCTCTTCCGCTTCTGCCAGCCATTTGACTGCCGTCTGGTTTCTGCCATCGACATTGGCAAGCAGCACCTCATCAAATCCTAATTCATGCTTTGCCGGAAGCAATGGAAGTTCTTTTTTCAACTGATACCGGAGCTTCAGATACACCTTGCCGCTCTGCGGAATGTCCAGCTTGAGCGTCATCACACCGTCGCTGTGCGGTGCGATCGATACCTCATCCAGCACACCCTTTTGCACGCACAGACCATCCACAGTTATTTCATACAAGATGTCTGTATAGTCGCTTATATCATCAAAATCCATGTAGTTATGCAATACAAGTCTGCCGGTCTTCTCATCATAAGATACAACACGCACCGGACGGTACACATTCTTATATTCAAGCAATCCGGTATGTGGTGTACGATCCGGGTACACCAGTCCATCCATACAGAAATTTCCATCATGGATTGTCTCGCCGTGATCGCCGCCATAATAATATTTCGTCTTTCCATTTTCCGCCAGTCCATGTGCAACCGCATGATCGCACCACTCCCAGACGAATCCGCCACACATCCGCGCATCCTTCTGGATTATCTGGAAATAATCCTCCAGATCACCGGGACCGTTCCCCATGCTATGGCAATATTCCACAAGCAGAAACGGTTTGCTGCCGTCCTTCTCCAGATACTCCTCAATCTCAGAAAGTGCCGGGTACATCCGGCTGTACAAATCCAGATTTGAATAGTCATACGTCACATCGTAATTCCGATAACGTGCACTCTCATACTGCGTGATACGGGACGGATCGTATTTCTTTGTCCACGCAAGCGCCTTTTCAAAATTGCATCCATACGCACTCTCATTTCCCATCGACCAGAAAATGATACAGAAGCGGTTTTTATCGCGCGCAACCATACGCTTCACGCGGTCGAGAATCGCAGATCCCCATGCCGGATCGTCTGCAATCTTCTCGTTCCATTTTTTGAAGCGGTTGTAATCGGTATCCTCCTTGCGGTACAGCATAAATGGTCCATGTGCTTCAATATCTGCCTCATCGCACACGAGGAATCCATAGCGGTCGCACATCTGATAAAAATACGGTGCATTCGGATAATGACTCGAACGAATCGCATTGAAATTATGCTCCTTCATCAAAGTGAGATCCTTCTTGATCTTTGCAACATCAACTGTAAATCCTGTGACCGGGTCAGAATCATGCCGGTTTACGCCGCGCAGCTTGATTGCCTGTCCATTGAAATATAGCACCCTGTTCTGTATCGCTACCGTGCGCAAAGCAATCGCATCCACGATCGTCTCATCCGCGCTTTGCAGGATAAGCGTGTACAGATACGGATGTTCCGTATTCCAAAGCTCTGGGTTTGCAATTTCCAATGTCACAGTTCCAGCCTTGCTGATTTCCGTCTGTGCAACCACATTTCCTGCCGCATCCTCCACGGATACAGTAACCGGAGTCTCCTGATAGTAGCTGATATCCAATGTAATTTTCGCACACGCTTCCGTGATTTCCGTCGTGATCCGATAATCCTGCACCGCCTTTTCCGGCCGTTTCAGAAGATAGACATCCCGGAAGATACCGCTCATCCGGAACTTATCCTGATCTTCGAGATACGAACCATCGCACCATTTCAAGACAAGTACGGCAATCGTATTCTCGCCCTCTTCTATCACGTCTGTCACATCGAACTCGCTCGTTGCATGGGACACCTGACTGTATCCGGTATAGGTGCCATTCACCCATACATAAAAGCAGCTATCCACGCCCTCAAAGTTCAGGTACACCTTCGGAGCCTTCTCATCCTTCGCATAAGAAAACGTATGCACATACGCACCACACGGAATATCCTGCGGCACATACGGCGGATCAAACGGAAATGGATAGCGGAAATTCGTGTACTGATGCGTGTCATAGCCTGCCATCTGCCAGACATCAGGCACGGGAATCTCATCAAAATCCGACGTATCATAACCGCTCTCATAAAATGCATCCCTCACATCATAGATGCTCTCAAAATACCGGAATTTCCACATGCCGTTTAACATCTGTACGCGGTCGGATGCCTCCCGATGCTCCACCAGATCCTCCATTCGGCGGGAAGCTGGTATATAATACGCTCTTGGCGGCATCGTATGTTCATGTAAGAAATCCAAATCTTCATAATAACGTGGCACAATCATAAATCGTCCTCCTGTTAATCCGAAAGTTACAGTTTCTTCAGGAAATGCTCCCGGTTCGGGTATTCCGCCCGGAATGCCCGTTTCGCGGCTTCCTGCAACAGTGCAAATTCCTTCTCCATGTGTAGCATGTGCGGTGCAGTAAATGCAATCACACTGATCTGTTCTGCGATTTTCTTTGCCACACCCTCATCCGAAAGCTGCCCCATGCCGAAGACGATCGACGTAAACCCTCTGCCGTTTCTGCTTACATCAATAAACTTCCGGAATGCATGCGTCATCTCAGACAGCAGGATTTCCTGTTCGGCTTCCGGCCGCTTGTCTGCATCAAACAGGCACAATCCGGAGACGGTCTCAACTGCCTGCTTGCGCTTCTGTCCACCGATATCATTTGCCCCGCTCTCCGCAATATATTTGAGTTGCATCAGATATCCGACGAATGCATCCGTCTTCGGTTTGCGCTTTCCGTAACGCGCCACCCAGAGTTTCTTTATAAACGCCACATCCACTTCTTCCGGATTTTCTGCGGAATGATTTGCCATTTCACTTGCGTTCACAGTTTTATCTGCATTCGTATTCAATATGTCCAGCCGCTTCTCCGCGTCCATTTCGTTGTAAAATTGCTCTAACCATGTCTCCTGCATATCTGTTCTCCGTTTCTTTTTATACTACCGATCAACATCTGCATCTATTTATCCAAGCATCCATTCATCCGTGCGTCCATTCATCCACGCATTTAGTCTGCAGCGCATTCAGTCATACATCCATTCATCCGTGCATTCATTTTCTGCATAATTCCAGTTGCAGCCTTCCTTACTTTCCAAGGAATGTATCGACGTTGTCCGCGTCTACCTTACGATATTGTGACATATAATAGATGTCATCCTCCAGACCATACCCTTCGATATCGCTTCCCTGAAACAATGCGACCGTCAAAAGTGCGATCATCCTCGCCTGATCTTCCTTATCGTTATAGACCGTTCCCTGCATCGTACCATGTTCCACTGCCTCCAATGCATCGGTCAGACCATCAATGCCGAAAATAATCGGCCGCTCCGCCTGCCTGTAGCCGGCATTTTTGTACGCCTCAACAGCCCCCAGCGCCATCTCATCATTGTTCGATAAAATCAACTCAATCTCAGAACCATACTGATCGATCAACTGACTCACCCGGTTTTCCGCCTGTGCGCGGTTCCAGTCTGCAAACTGATAACTGAGTTTTTCCAGTTCTATTTCATTCTCAATCATCGTCTTAACCGACAGGTCTGTCCGGCTGATTGCATCCTGATGTCCGGCTTCCCCTTCTAAAAGCACATATTGGATCTTCCCATCGCCATTCTTATCGACCTCCGGGTGATTCTTAATATATTCCGCTGCGATCTCGCCCTGCATCTCACCGGACTGTGCTGCATCACAGCCAACATAGAAAAGCTTATCCCACTGAAGAAGATCCTCCTGCACCGGTTCCCGGTTAAAGAAAATAACCGGAATATCATTCTGCCGCGCCATACGGACAATATTCGACGGGGCTGTCCGGTCAACCAGATTCACGCATAAAACATCACATCCGGCATCAATCATTTCCTCAACGATCTCGTCCTGCTCCTGCTGATCATTATCGCCGCTTCTTACAGATACGATTACCTTCATCGTGTTGCTCTCTCTCTCTTTCAGATTGCTCTTTATAATATCTGTCATTGCATTGATAAACGGGTCGTCCGGTGTATATGTCACGACACCAACACGCAACATATGATCGGCTTTTGTGTCCTGCTTTCCGCAGCCTGTCAGTGAAATCAAAAATACCCACACGCACAACCATGCTATCATATTCTTCTTTACGTCTCTTCTACTCATACGAATACAAAAACCTTTCTATCTCATCCGAGAACAAATCTTCTTTATAAATAACTTTTACTTCCTTCTCATGGCTCTTCAACGTGTAAAATGTCCGTGTCAGTTCTTTTTCAATTTCCTCGACACTCTCATAACCAATCCCGTATCCATCCGGGATTACCAGACACTGCACCTGTCCTGCATCGAGCAGTGCAATCGATTTCATGCTCGTACCAACGCCAAAGATCTTCGCATCCTTATACACACCATTTTCCGCGTGTTCACCCAGTGTATCCAAGGCTTGCGTATCCATTACCACCATATAATCGACGGACTCCTGTGCATCAACAACCGCACAGATATCCGTGTCACTTTCTTCATTATACTCCCATGCAATCTCGCAATCCTGTTTCTCCAATGCGTCCTTCAGTCCCTGGATACGATTCACACTTGCCTCCGTCTTGGATCGTCCGGCAATCACGCCAATTCTTTTTCCTTTCAGCCCATCTTCGTCCTGCATAATAAGCTGCGTGCCAAGTGTGTATCCAATCTGGTAATTATCCGGTTTGACTGTCGCATACCCGCTTGCCTCTGGCTGTTCACCGGTATAAACATCTTCTGTCAGAAGTACAAATGGCTTCTTCTGCTCGCCGAGCCAGTCTAACATATCCTTCGTATCTGTGCCTGGTGCCGGGCACAGGATAAATGCATCCACATCGTTTTCCAGCTGTTCCTCGATCAGCTCCCGCTCGTCCTGCGCGCTTACAATATCATCCGTATTACAGATAATCAGATGAAGATTATTGGTTTTCGCAGACTGCTTTAATCCATTGATTACACCCTCCCACCGGATGTCACCGGAATTCTGCAGGATAACCGCTACACGCTTTTGAGCGACATCCTCCTGGAAGATTTTATGTATGAAGAAGGCTGCGAGGACAATCAGAATAAGCTCTGCAATGAGAAATGTTAATTTATCTCGTTTCATCTGTAGCCCTCCCATTTCTATAGCTCTGCGCCTCGAGCTGCTGCCGGTTCTCCTCCGTAAACGGAATTGCCGGAATGCGTATCACGATCTTCGTTCCTTCATCAGGCTCACTGTAAACCAGAAGACCATATTCGTTACCAAACATCAACTGGATCCGGTTGTGCACATTGATAAGTCCTACCCCGGAACCATGCTTTGGTACTTTATTGTTATCCTTGAGGATATTTTCAACTGTCTCCTCACTCATACCCATGCCATTATCCTCGACCGAGAGATAGATATCATCTCCCTTTTTCTCCCCGCGTACCGTAATCATACCGCCGTCATCCTCGTCCATATTTCCAACCCCATAATAGATTGCATTTTCCAAGATCGGCTGTACGATGAGCTTGACCGTACAATAATCGTTGACTTCCTCGTCGATATCAAACTTCACCTGGAACCGCTCCTTATAGCGAACAAGCTGGATATTCATATAGCTTCGGCTGTGCTGCAGCTCATCCGCGATCCGGATTACGGTTCTGCCCTTGGACAGACTGATCCGAAGCAGTCTGGCAAGCTCCGAAATCATGAGAACCGCTTCCTTATTCTTCTGTGCCTCAACCATCCATGTAATCGACTCGAGTGTATTATATAGGAAATGCGGATTGATCTGACTTTGCAGTGCATCCATCTCACTCTTTCTGCGCTCGGTCTGTTCCCGGATAATCTCCTGCATCAGATTCTCTATCTGTTCATAGGACTTCTTGACCGAATATCCGAGATGCCGGATCTCCGAGGAACCACCAATATAAATATCCGTATCTCCGCCTGCCTCATATGCCTTGACCGACTCATTCAGCCGTAGGATCGGACGCGAGATCTTTCTTGATATGATCCGGTTTACTTCGAGCAGCATCATCATCAAAATCAGGATGGCTGTGATAATATAATACCGGAACCGGTTGATATTTGCTGTCTGTACTCGCTCCGGAATCACACCGACCAGCTTCCAGCCGGTATATGCCACACTACTCACAACAACATTTCCCGGACTTCCGTTCAGGGAAAGCTCATACGTTCCGTCTTCTAATTGCGATGTCATCTCACAGTTTTCCGAAAAATATCCACGGTCAATATCTGCACGTCTCGGATGGTAAATCATCTGTCCATCCCGGCTACAAAGGTAATAATAAATACCGTTTGAGGACTCATTGATCCGCTTCATCGTATTGGATATCACAGAATATTTCATATCTACCAGCAGTACACCGCTGCGCGGTTTTTCCCCATCGTTAATATCCACGGAACGGCTGAGGGAAATAACCCAGTAGTACCGGTATGTGCCATCCTCAAACAGATTCTGGATATGCGGCAGGGAGAAATGCACATTCTCAATCTCCTCCTCTGCATTTGTATACCAGTCCTGTTCGGATGCCTTTACGCCCTTCTTGCGTTCTGAAACCGGCTCTGCCACAAGCTGTGCACCATCGCTGTCATACAGCGCCATGCTTTGAACCTTATCTGTGTTGATTTCATAAAGCAGGCTGAACTGGCGGTTAAAATCATCACGGGAGATATCATTTTCCTGAATGATATTGTAATTCACTGCATTCATTATCTGACGGACATTCAACAATTCCGCATCCAGCTTATCCACCGTGCTTTCGACCATACTCTCTGCGTTCGACACAGCCGTCTGCTTCATCGCCATTTTAAAACGATTATACAGAAGCAGGCCAATTGTAATTGTCGTAATCAACGTAAGTGCAGTAAGAACCGCCATAATGATTGACTGGATATCCAGTCCGATAAATCTCCTATGATGTGTCCAGCCCTGCTTTTTCATCCACTTTTGAAGCCAGCTTTCCTTCTTTTGCAATTTTCCCATCTCTCTTGTTTTCAATCCATTTCCCCTATTTTTTTCTTACTGATTCGTATGCTGTGCCCGGTACTTCGACGGTGACACGCCAAATCGTTTCTTGAATACATAACTGAAATAATTCGCATCCAAATATCCCACTCGCTCAGCGATCTGATAGCTCTTCTCATTTGTTTCCAGTATCAGTGTTGCCGCATGATCCATCCGGTAATCCGTCAGATACGTAATAAACGCTTTTCCTGTCTCCTTCTTGAACACCGACGAAAAATACGAATTCGATACCCCAAGCACAGAACAGATCGTGTACAGTGACAAATCCGGCTCCATATAACGCTCACGTACAAGATTCTGTGCATCGGTCACAAGCCGTCTCGATGTACTGTTTCGAGCATTTTTCAACTGTTCCCCAAGCTCTGCCGAAACTTCCTGCATCCATGCGGTAAGTGTACTCTCATCCATCTGCGGAATCGTCTCGTAAGGATTCTGGATTCCGTGCAGATAATCATTAAAATCAAGGAAATTATTTGCACAAAACCGGTAAAATGCTCCCACCATCTCCATGATTGCAAGATTATACTGACTGACCGTCTGTGCATTGCTGTGCAGCTTTTCTATTTCATTTACAACGACCTTCTCAATCTCTTCCTTTAACCCTAAATGAATGGCTTTGAACAAATCATGCATTCTTGTATCTTCCGGCTGCAAGGTCGTTTCCTGTTCCTTCGGTGCAAGCTCGGCAATATTGATCGCGCGTTTCGTTCCATACAGTACCCTGTATGATACTGCCTCTCTGGCACCATCGTAAGACGTTTTAATATTTGCCATATTCTCACATACACGACCGATACCTGCCGTAACCACCGCCCCCATCACACGATACGCCCATTTGCAGAATCGATCACACGAATCCGTAAACTGCACAATCGCGTCCTCCGATGAAAGCTCTATCAGCATCAGTGTATTGCCAAGATAAGAGAATACCCGGCTCTTCCACTCTGTCGCAAGCCGTTCCTTGATCTCATGTTCAACAGACATCGCAAGCAGCAACGGATTCATACCGTCCGGCACATGATGTTCCGAAGTGTGGAAAATTGCACATCCATAATATGGTCCTTTCATATCAATCTGATACGCGGCAAAAAATTTCCCACAGTTTTCTTCTGTTACCCGTCCCTCAATGAGAGATACAAAGAAGTTATTCTGCAGTACCGGAAGTGCTGCATTGAAATAATTCTCCAGACGTGTTACATTCAGTTTTTCTTCCCGTTCCCGGTCCAGTGTGTCCTTCAGACGTTTCAGGCAATCAGACAGTTCCGTTGCATTTATCGGTTTCAGCATATATTCCTCAACCTCCAGATGCACCGCTTCCTTTGCATATTCAAACTCATCAAACCCGGTAAAAATAATGATGTGAATGTTCTGGTAATCCCGGTTTAAACGACGGGATAACTCCAATCCATCCATATATGGCATCTTGATATCTGTAATCACGACATCCGGTTGAAGCTTCTCAACCAGTTCAAGTGCTTTCACTCCGTTGGTTGCGTTACCAACAACGGTAAATCCAAGGTCGTCCCATTGTATGCGTTGTTCAATTACTTCGATGACTTCTGCTTCGTCATCCACCAAAAGCACTTTATATTTTTCCATATAGCACCCCACTTGTTATCGCCTGCCGGGTAGTTCGGAAGCATCTGATCTTTGGTTGAATTGATTTTCCTATCACTTCATTCCATATACAATGTATTGAAACTAAGAAGTACTACGATATTCTGCTTCCAATATTCATCTCGTACGCAACCGCCGCTGATTCGACATCCATGTCTCAACAGCGGCTTGTTTGAACATCGTGTTCAAACATTGCTGAAATCAAGCAGAATATCAAGTACTTCTAAGTTCCAAACATATCGTATATGTTCACGAAGTCATAGAAAAACCAATCATCGACATATTCAAATGATTTCCGAACTACCCGGCAATTCTTATTGTTCTTTGTTGTTTTATTGTCCTTATTATACCAAAGTTATCACTATAAAGATACCTAAATATCTGGCTGGTTGCTTCCTTCTATTGCTCAATTGGGGATTTTTCCTCTATTTCGAGAATTTGCTCCAACCAGCTTGCTTCCTGCTCTTGTTCCATTGGGGGAGTTCCCCTCATTTTCAAGTTTTTGCTCCAACTGACTTGTTTCCTACTCTTGTTCGATTGGGGATTTTTCCTCTATTTCGAGAATTT
>OGMR01000334.1_pt1 | contig 23538 bp, 18 predicted proteins | sample 1573251 | NCBI WGS metagenome assembly OGMR01 (sample SAMEA2581979, study PRJEB24529) | metagenome | biome: Human gut stool | place: China | collected 2011
AGAAGCTACAGGTGGAGGCAAGAACCGAACGCGGAAAGCAGATCTATGAATGTAAACGAGAGGATAAGGAAATCGTATGGAACATGCGTATATTATAGATGGACGCCGCAGCTATATCGGTGTCGAAAATGGAATGTATAAACATCTGCCAGCCGAGGTGCTTGCGGCGGAGGTACTCTGTGCGCTTGTACCGGAAGATGTACGTCAGACTGTCGATGAGGTGATCGTCGGAAATGGAGTTGGAGCCAGTGGAAATATTGGCAGACTGGCAACGCTTACGGCACATTTCCCACAGGCGGTTCCCGCGTACACAGTGGATATGCAGTGTGGATCGGGATTGGAAGCACTGACGATTGCCGCGGCGAAGATCCGAAGTGGACAGGCAGATCTGATTGTGGCAGGTGGCGTGGATAGTTCGTCAACGGCACCGCGACGTGCGTATAACCGGAATCATCCGGACTATGAACGCTATGGAGGCGAGGAATCCTTTTATTCCGTCGCAAAATTTGCACCGGGCGAGCATGATCCGTATGCGATGATCCGCGGCGCAGAGCGTGTGGCACTGGATGTGCAGATGACCAGACAGGAATTAAATAAATGGGTAGTACGTTCACATTCTCTCGCAAAACAGGCAAGAGAAGCTGGCGTGCTAGAACCATATCTGGTCGGCGTGCAGGGGGCAACTGCAGACGCGGGTATCAGGGATCGCATAAGTGAACGATTCTTAGATAAGCTACCACCGCTTTTGCCGGACGGAGCGATACTAACAGCCGGAAATACATGCTTGATGCATGATGGTGCGGCATTTTTGATGGTGGCATCGGAGCGGTATGTAAAGGAGCATAATCTGATACCGCTTGCGGAAATCGTTGATTCCGTAACGGTTGGCGGGAACCCGGACAAAAGCCCGGAGACAGCAATACTTGCCATTCAGAAATTACTTGCCAAGACGAAACATACGGCGGAAGATATCGCGGTATTTGAATGTAATGAGGCATTTGCAGTAATTGATGCGCTTTTTGCGCGTGCCTATCCGGAAGCAGTTGACCATTACAACCGGTATGGTGGGGCGCTCGCATATGGACATCCATATGGCGCCTCGGGCGGTATTATTACGATACATGCATGCCGGGCGCTGCAGGAGACACCGGGCTATGCAGTATGCAGCATTGCGGCAGCCGGCGGCATCGGACATGCGCTGTTGCTGCGGGCGGGAGGAATGTAACATGCAGTATATTGATTATCTGACAAAACAACCATCGGACAAAGACGCAATCATCATCAATGGTGATCGCTATACATACGGAAAGCTCTATGTGCTTGTGCAGGATGCACGCGCACGCCTTCCGCAGGTTGCAGAAAAACATCTGTATCTGATTCGGGAGACCGGAATCCTGAAACAGTTGGTTTTATTTCTGGCGTGTGCGGGAACGAATCAGGTACCAGTTATCGTGCCGGCGGACAGCAAACTTGAAGTAACAGATCCGCTGTTTGATACGCCCGTGCCGGAGCGCGCGGTAATGGCAGTGATGACATCCGGAACAACCGGGATTCCGAAGATTTTATTCCGAAGCTTTGAAAGTTGGGCTGATTTCTTCGCGATACAGAATGCGGTGTTTGGCGTGGATGCGGACAGCCGGCTGTTCGTACAGGGAAGCCTTGCATTTACCGGGAATCTGAATCTCTATATGGGACAGCTTGCGGCAGGCGGCACGCTGATTGCGGAGGATGTATTCCTGCCGGGCAAATGGGAGCAGGTGATGGCGCGCGAAAGGGCGAACGGTATTTACCTGATTCCGTCCAAATTACTTATGCTGCCTCGTGTATTTAAGGGTGTAAATGCGAATATCCGCACGATCATTTCGGGCTCGCAGAGCCTTGGGCGAAAGGATGCGGAAGTGTTGAAGAAGATATTTCCGAATACGGAGATTACATTATATTACGGTGCGAGCGAGCTGAATTATATCACGTACGTGAAGTCCGCGGATATGACGGAAGAGCGGAACCTGATCGGTAAGCCATTTCCGGGAGTGCGGGTGTTCATACAGGATGATGAAATGTACGTGGACAATGCATTTCACGTGGAGAATATTACGGTGCCGTATTCGCTTAGAGACAGCGGACGGATGGATGCGCAGGGAAACTTTTATTTCCTTGGACGGACGGATGATATCGTCGGTGTGCGCGGGCGCAAGGTGTCGATGATGAAGATTGAAAATGCGTTGGAGGAAGTCGCCGGTATCACAGAGGCGTCGGTCGTTCTGCTTCCGAAGGAAAAGGATGCGGACATGCCGGCGGAGATCGTGAGTGCATTTGTGACGGTGGAAGGCACGGACGTGCCAGAGAATCTGCGGCAGCAGTTGAAGACACGGCTTGCGGATTTTGAGATTCCGAAGCGGGTGATCGTGCTGGAGACGTTGCCGAAGAACACAAGTGGGAAAGTGGATAAAGCGCGGCTTAGACAGTGGTGGCTGGATTCGGAGTAAAACAGGAAGAAAGAGGTGGATTGCTCCAAGTCGAGAAAAAGAGAGCAAGCTGTGGTAGGAGCAAAACAGGAAGAAAGTAGGAGATTGCTCCAAGTCGGGAAAAAGCGAGTGAGCTGGAGTAGGAGCAAAACAGGGAGAAAGAGGTGGATTGCTCCAAGTTGAGAAAAAGAGAGCAAGCTGTAGTAGGAGCAAAACAGGAAGAAAGAGGTGGATTGCTCCAAGTCGAGAAAAAGAGAGCAAGCTGTGGTAGGAGCAAAACAGGAAGAAAGTAGGAGATTGCTCCAAGTCGGGAAAAAGCGAGTGAGCTGGAGTAGGAGCAAAACAGGGAGAAAGAGGTGGATTGCTCCAAGTTGAGAAAAAGAGAGTGAATTATAGTAAGAGTAAAACAGGAAAAAATGGAGGACCGGACGGTGATACGGGCAGAACAGGTAAGATTTCAATATAAAAAGCGGGATGTCGATGGAAATGTGATCGCGACGGAAGAAATCTTAAAGGGTGTAGATCTTACAATTAAAAAGGGCGAATTCATTGCGCTGCTTGGCAGAAATGGTTCCGGCAAGACGACGTTCTCGAAGCAGTTAAATGCAATCCTTCGACCGTCAGAAGGTATGGTAACCGTAGATGAGATGGGAACCAGGGATGCGGAGAAGCTGTACGATATTCGCCAGCACGTCGGTATGGTGTTCCAGAATCCAGACAATCAGATGGTGGCAGCAAATGTGGAAGAAGAGGTTGCATTCGGCCCGGAGAATCTGGGTATGGAGTCAGATACCATCGTGGCACGTGTGAAGCAGGCACTCGAACAGGTGCGGATGTGGAAGCGGAGAAAGACGGCACCAAATCATCTGTCGGGCGGACAGAAACAGCGGATTGCGATTGCAGGAATTCTTGCGATGCATCCGGATTATATCGTCTTAGACGAGCCGACTGCGATGCTTGATCCGAAAGGGCGGAAAGAAGTGATGGAAGCGTTACAGCGGTTGAATCAGGAACAGGAAATGACTGTGATACTGATTACGCATGATATGGAAGAGGCGGCACTTGCGAGCCGGGTAATTCTGCTTGCAGACGGACAGGTAAGATTCGATGGAACTCCGGAGGATTTCTTCGGAGAGGATGCGCTGCTTGCGGAGATGGGCATGGAGGCACCGCTTTCTTACCGGGTGCAGCAGGCAATGGGAAGTGCGGCAAATCTGCAATCGGGTGCAGGTGAAAAAAGAGATAAGTGTAAAATAGATGCGCTTGACATATTTGAAAAAGATAAAGATCTCCTCTCCCTGCAACACGTAAGCTATATTTACAGTCCGGGAACAGCATATGAGAAGGTTGCTTTAGACGACGTGAATCTGTCGCTTGGCAAGGGGGAGATTGTTGGACTTGCCGGACATACCGGTTCTGGTAAATCCACCATGATACAACTCCTGAACGGGTTGCTGAAACCGACCAGCGGAACAGTTACATTTGAGGGAAAGGATATTCATGCAAAGGGATATTCTGGGAATTATCTGCGCAGTAAGGTTGGCATGGTGTTCCAATATCCGGAGCATCAGATGATCTGCGATACCGTGTGGGAGGATGTCGCATTTGGACCAAGTAAGCAGGGCTTGACCGGGGAAGCATGCGAGACGCGTGTGGAGGAAGCACTTCGGTTTGTTGACCTGCCAGAGAAATATTATCAAGCATCGCCATTGCAGCTATCGGGCGGACAGAAGCGGCGTGTGGCGATTGCAGGTGTGCTTGCGATGCATCCGGAATATATCATATTGGACGAGCCGGCAGCGGGATTAGACGCAGCAGGAAAACGCGAAATATTCGACCGGATCCGGCGGATGAGCCGGGAGCAGGGAATCGGAGTTTTACTTGTCTCGCATAGTATGGAGGACCTGGCGGAATACGCAGACCGGATTATTGTGTTGGACGATGGAAAGAAGATATTGGATGACCGACCGGCGCAGGTATTTGCCAAGCGGGAGACGCTTGCAGACTGTGGACTGGATGTACCGGAAACTGTGAAACTGGCGGACAAATTGCGCGCAAACGGGTACCAAATTCCACAGAATGTGATTCGAGAGAAAGAGCTGCTCGATTATCTTGGTAATTGCACAAACAGTACAGCAGGAAGAAAAAGCGTTGATACTGAGAACAGATTGGATGAAAGGAAGCAGGGAGATAATTTATGATTCGAGATATTACAATTGGACAATATTATCCTTCGGATTCTCCGATTCATCATCTGGACCCGCGTGTCAAGTTATTCGCAACGCTTCTCTATATCATCGGGCTGTTTCTTAGCAAAAGCCTAATTGTATTTGCGGTGGCAGGCGTAGTATTGATTGCATGTATCGTGATATCGAAGGTGCCGTTTCGATATATGATCAAGGGGCTAAAGCCGGTGTGGATATTGCTGGTATTTATCTGTATCGTAAATGTGTTCTTCGGAAAAGGGGAAGTGCTGTATTTTCAGTGGAAGTTTATTCACATCTACCGGGAAGGCATCCTGCAGGCACTGATGCGTGTCGTGCGGCTGGTAGAACTGATCCTGGGTTCATCACTTATGACTTACACAACCACACCGACCGAGCTGACGGACGGCCTGGAGAAAGCATTTCATCCACTTACGAAGATTCATGTACCGGTGCATGAGATTACACTCATGATGTCGATTACGCTCCGCTTCATTCCGATTCTGATCGAAGAGTTAGACAGGATCATGAAGGCACAGACGGCGCGCGGCGTGGATTTTGAAGCAGGAAATGTATTCCAGAAAGTGAAACGTACTGGACGGATTTTAATGCCGCTTTTTGCATCCGCAGTTGGACGGGCAGGCGATCTGGCACTCGCGATGGAAGCGCGTTGTTATCAGGCGGGCAGACCGAGAACGAAGATGTATCCCCTTCGATATGCACGTGCGGATGGCGTCGTGTATGTGCTGGCAATCGTATATCTGGCAGGGATGATCGTGTTGAAGGTAATGGTTGGATAATATAAAAACCTATTGACAAATAAAATAACGCTGTTATAATAACGGTGTTATGAAAAATAAAACAATATAAATAACAGCAACAACTAACGAAGAGAAGGAGTAGCTCATGCGACGTGAGACAGCCGGTGTGACGGAATCCCTGCTTCAGGCAGCGAAGGAAGAATTCCTTACCTATGGATTCCATGATGCCAGCATGCGGCGGATATCGGCGGCATGCGGAGTCAGTACCAATTCCATATATACCCGGTTTGGCGACAAGAGCGGACTTTTCACCGCAATCGTACAGGAAGCGGCAGATGGTCTGATGGAGATGTATATGCAGAGCATACAGAAGGCAACCGAGTGTCCGGACATGGATCATGCCATAGAGGAGGGCAACGAGGGAACCGATTAGGTATTGGCGTATATCTACCGGTATAAGGAAGAATTTCAGCTTCTGTTCTGCCATTCGGTGGGGACAGAATATGAAGATTACTTTGATAAGCTCGCGGCGATCGAGGAGCAGTATTACAACATATTTGCGAAACAGTATGCAAATGAGAATGCGACCGCGGATGAATTTTTCATCCACGTATTCTGCAGAACCGGCTGGCAGTATATCTACGAGGTGCTGACACACGACAAGCCATACGATGAGGCAGCAGCCTTTATGAAGAATGTACAAATCTTCAATTTCGCAGGTTGGAAATCAGTTTTTGGATTGGAATAACAGGCAGTGCATAGCGATGTGCACTGCCAAAAAAATCAAATATAGGTTAGCGAAGGCTAACTTAAAATAAACGTTCAAGGAGGTTTTGTCATGAAGGCAAAAAAGCAAAGTGCAATGTCAAGACTTATGAAAATTGCCGGAACGCATAAGTATTTTTCCTATGCATCCTGCGTCTTGGCAGCAATCAGTGCCTGGGTTGCGCTGATTCCGTTTTATGATGTGTGGCGCATTATAAAAGAGGTCTTAGAAGTAAGACCAGACTATTCCAAAGCCACACATATCACATCCTATGGATGGCAGGCGGTAGGATTTGCCCTGCTCGCAATGGTGCTTTATATCGGAGCTTTGATGTGCTCTCATAAGGCAGCATTCCGCGTGCAGACAAATATGCGTATCGCGATGATGAACCACATCATGAAGCTTCCACTTGGTTATGTGGAGACAGAGGGAACCGGAAAGATTCGAAAGATCGTTATGGATTCCTCCGCAGCGACAGAGACATTTCTGGCACACAACCTGCCAGATAAGGTCGTATCAAGAGCAACACCGATCGGGCTGCTTGTACTGATGGCAAGCTTTGACTGGCGTCTTGGTCTGATCAGCCTGATTCCTGCCGTATTCGCATTCCTTATCATGGGTACGATGATGATGGGACCGAAGATGGCAGAGGATATGAAGCAGTATCAGAACTCGCTGGAGACAATGTCCTCCGAGGCGGTAGAGTATGTGCGAGGCGTACCGGTCTTAAAGACATTTGGACAGACGATCTTTTCATTCAAGCGGTTTAAGACAGCCATCGATGAGTATGAGAAATGGACAATCGATTACACGAAATCCATGATGATTCCGATGATTGGGTTCACGGTATTTTGCAATGGCATATTTGCAGCACTGATTGTAGCCGCGTATACATTAGGTGGAAATACAGTCACAGACAAATTCGTATTGAACCTGATTTTCTACATATTGGTGACTTCGGTACTTACCACAACGCTGATGAAGGTTGCATATGCAGGTGAATCACAGATGCTCGTCGAGGATGCATTGAACCGGATGGATGAGGTGCTAAATGCGAAGGAACTTCCGGAGTCAGCAAATAAGCAGACATCAAAGGATGCATCCATCGCGTTGAAGGACGTGACATTTGCTTACGATAAGGCAAAGGCAAATGCGATCGACGGCATCACGCTTTCCGTCAAGGCAGGTTCCCATATCGCGTTTGTTGGTCCGTCCGGTGGTGGTAAGACGACGCTGGCATCACTGATTGCAAGATTCTGGGATGTCAAGAGTGGCAGCATTGAGATCGGTGGTGTGGATGTGAAGAACATTGACAGCAAGGAGCTGATGAATCAGGTATCATATGTATTTCAGGATAGTAAGCTGCTTAAGACCTCGATTCTGGAAAATGTTCGTATGGGAAGACCGGACGCGACGGATGCCGAGGTAATGGACGCGCTGGAGAAGGCACAGTGCAGCGACATCATCGAGAAGCTTCCGGACGGTGTGAACACGGTGATTGGCTCAAAGGGAACATATGTATCCGGTGGTGAGATGCAGCGATTGTCGATCGCACGTGCATTCCTGAAGAATGCACCAATTCTGATCTTAGACGAGGCGACTGCATTTGCTGACCCGGACAATGAGAGGCAGGTGCAGCGCGCATTTGAGAATCTATCCAAGGATAAAACGGTGATCATGATCGCACACCGTCTGTCGACAGTGACAAATGCGGACCAGATCTATGTGTTGAAGGATGGAAAGATTGCAGAGTCCGGTACACATGATGCACTGGCAGCCAAGGACGGCATCTACACACATATGTGGAACGAATATAACAAGTCCGTGAACTGGCAGGTAGGAAAGGCAGGTGCAACCGCATGATCGAGAAATTGAAACATAAATACGCACTGTCCGAAAACGGTGCAAAGAATATGATAAAAGCGTTTGTGGCAGTCACGATCGCGAATCTTGTGCTGATGCTGCCGGTTGGCCTTCTGTATCAGCTTACCTCATATCTGCTTGAGGGCAAGGTGCCGAAGGATAAGCTCGGATTCTTCATCGGTGGAATCGTCGTTGTATTTGTGCTTGTTGCGGTTACAACTTATTTTCAATATAACGCGACCTTCTTTTCCACCTATGTGGAAAGCGGTGTGCGCAGGCGTGCACTTGCCGAGAAGCTTCGCCGCCTTCCACTTTCCTTCTTCGGTAAGAAGGATCTGTCTGACCTGACGAATACGATCATGTCAGATTGTGCATTGTTAGAGACCGGAAGCTCCCACTGGATTCCGGAGTTAATCGGTTCAATGATCTCTACAACGATCATTGTGATCGGATTGTTGTTCTTCAACTGGAAGATGGCACTTGCCGCTGTCTGGGTGATGCCGATTGCATTTATCATTGTACTGACTTCCAGAAAGGGTTTAAAGTCTGTCCAGAAGAAGACAATGACATACAAGCTTTCCTGTCTCGATGGGATTCAGGAAGGATTGGAGACAATCCGTGACCTGCGTTCAAACAACATGACAGAGACATACATGGAAGGACTTGATAAGAAGATCAAAGCCGTAGAGAAAAATGCAATCGTGCTGGAGTTCAAGAACGCAGCCTATGTATGTTCGGCACAGATGATCTTAAAGCTCGGCATCGGGACGGTTGCACTGGTTGGCAGTATCCTGCTTGTAAAGGGCGAGATCAATGTACTGACATTGTTCGTGTTCCTGCTTGTTGTAACAAGAATGTATGAGCCTTTGCAGATCGCATTGCAGAACCTGTCAGCGCTGATCAGTCTCGAGCCAAGCTGTGAGCGTATGGATGAGATCTTATCACATGAAGAACAGACCGGCGCAGAGACACTGACGAATAAGGGCTATGATATTGTATTTGACCACGTTGCATTTGCCTATGATAGTGGTGAGCAGGTGCTCTCCGATGTCAGCTTCACGGCAAAACAGGGGCAGGTAACAGCCCTGATCGGTCCATCCGGTGGCGGTAAGACGACTGTATCGAGACTGGCGGCAAGATTCTGGGACATCCAAAAGGGGACTGTCACGGTCGGAGGCATGGATGTATCGAGGATCGAGCCGGAGAAATTGCTTTCCCTGTATTCCATCGTGTTCCAGGATGTGACACTCTTCAACAACACGGTTATGGAGAACATCCGGATCGGTCGCAAGGATGCAACGGACGAGGAAGTTATGGCGGCAGCCAGGCTTGCAAACTGTATGGACTTTATCGAGAAACTACCGGATAAATGGAATACGATGATCGGGGAAAATGGTTCCGAGTTATCCGGCGGTGAACGTCAGCGAATCTCCATCGCACGTGCATTCTTAAAGGACGCACCAATCATCCTGATGGATGAGGCAACCGCTTCTCTGGATGTGGATAATGAGTCCGTGATTCAGGAGTCCATCTCCAAGCTGATTCAGAACAAGACGGTTCTTATCATCGCGCACCGTATGCGTACGGTTGATGGCGCGGATCAGATTGTCGTCCTGAAAGATGGTGTGGTAGCGGAACAGGGAACGCCGGCTGCTTTGAAGGAGAAGAAGGGTATCTACAAGCATATGGTAGATATGCAGTTGGAGAGCGAACAGTGGAAATATAATTAAGGTATAAGAACGAGATGTGAAGACATTCCAGAGTGTAGACTTTGGAGTGTCTTTTCTTTTACAAAGAAATGCAAATGCTATCTTGTCTGCGGATCAAAATAAGCATACAATAAGGACAGTGTTGGGGAAAGGGAGGAACGCTGACATGCGTTATTATATTGCAGATTTACATTTCTGCCATGAAAATTTGAATACACGTATGGACTGTCGCGGCTTTGAGAGCGGCGAAGCCATGAATGAATATATGATCGCACAGTGGAACTCGCGTGTGCGGAAGCGTGATGAGGTTGTGATCTTGGGAGATTTCTGTATTTCAAAAAAGGGAGAAGTTGCAAATGCCATTCTCGAACGGTTGAATGGAAAGAAGTATCTGATCATCGGAAATCATGATCATTTTATTGCGAATAAACAATTTGATCCATCGCGTTTTGAATGGATTACGCATTATAGAGAAATCAATGATAACAACCGCAAGGTGATTCTGTGCCATTATCCGGTTATGTGCTACAACGGGCAGTACCGCCGGAATGCGAAGGGAGAACCGAAGACATACATGCTGTATGGACATGTGCATAATACGTATGATGAGTACCTGATCAATGAATTCCAGAATCAGACACGTGCCTGCACACGCCAGGTGATTGGAAAAGCCGGCGCGGAAGAAACGGTTTCCATTCCGTGCCAGATGATCAACTGTTTTTGTATGTTTTCGGATTATGTTCCGCTCACGCTCGATGAATGGATCGAAGTGGACCGGAAGCGGCGGGCAAGCATGAAGCGGGAGAGCGATTGTTAAGAATTTTTTCCCGGCGTCGAATCAATCCGGCTGTACCGGAAGTCGCAGCAGGTTGCACCTTCTGCGATCGTCTGTGTCCGGACTAAGCGCATATGCATCATGTCGGCGAGCACATAGTCCATGCGGCAGAGATATCTGGCAAGTTCGAAACAGCCCTCATCCCGGCACAGACTGCAGATGCCGCATGTATGATAATCATAGCCAAGCTCGAAATCATCATTCGCGCCGCCTTCTAAGATGTCAACCACCCAGTCATTTTCGTATTTGCGTTTATGGGAGTCGGCAGACCACTTTTTCCGGGCTGGAAGCTTCTTCGCATCGAGATAGCTGTCTGCATTTCCCATGACCTTGTGGAACAACTGATTGGCGGAAAGTCCATCCTTGTACAGGGCATAACATTCCTCCGGAGATAAGGTTGTGTTCCGGTTTAATGCGATGAAATATGCGCCCATGCAATAAGAACTCATCAGCCGGGATTTGCCGATATCCTTGGCGCGTGTCAGGATGGCGCGGTATTCCTGTTTGATCGCCTTGCTGTCAATCTGCAGATGCTGTCTTTTTGCCTGCTTCATGCAGGAGCTGTGATAAAAATATCCAAATAATTTCTGTGAGAATCCGTACTTCAACTAAATCATCCTTTCTTGGCAAAATCTATCTCAATGATTTGGCACATCTTGGATTTGTCCAGATGTCGGAACACCATGTTCGTTATGAAACCGAAACGCTTATCAAGCGGGCGGTAGCCTTCCAGATAGCCGTTGCTCTGCACGGAGGCAATGTGACTGCTCCAGTCTTTCAACACAGCGACATCGTCAACGCTGAAATAGACACTGATGTCTTTCATCTCGAAGCCTTTGAGCCATACCTTCAACATGCTCTTTAATCCCTTTTTCTTTGTTGCGTCGAAGACGAGCTTCCCACCTGGGAAACGTTCCGCCATCGCTGAGAAAAGCCGCTTCACATCTTCAGTCTTGAAATAATAAAATACACCGGATGCAAAAAATACAATGTCATCCTCCGGGCGGAAATCAATCTGCTCAAACCACGAAAGATCATTCAGATCGCAGGCGATGTTCGTCTCGCGTTCGCGGTCTCCAAGCAGCTCATTGCGGGCGGCAATCGCATCCGGGAAGTCCAGATTATAGGCGCGCGCATGTCCGTTATCTACCTGTCGGAATGTTGTATCGAGTCCGCACCCAAGGTTTACGACGCAGGCTTTCGGATGGTCTTTTAAGTATGTGCGGCATACGCTTGCCATATCAAATTGCCGTGTGGCACCCATGATCGAACCGATCTTTCCAATCTTGCCGCTCATCTGGTCTGATACCTGAAAGCTGACGTGGGAGAAAATCTCCTGACAGTCGTGATCCATGAAGATGTCAGGGTATCTATCCATCGCCTGTTTTCTTCCGTAGAGCGGAATTACGAGTGTCTCCTGTACGGTTCCGGGTTCAATTTTTATCTTTTCCATAGGTTCCTCCTTGTAATCCAAGTGCCGCTTCGATGCCGTGCATCAGCACATCCATCGCCTCTAAAAATGCCTGCTTCATCTCCTCGGTGAAGCCGTCCTTGCAGGTATCATCGGCGATCATCTCACAGATCATCGAGAATTCAGACAACGACAGCATGTAACATGTTTTCTCAGATAGTTGATTCTTCGCAAGTCCACGCACATATAATTCATGATAAAAGCGCGTTGCGAATTCGTTGCATCGCGCGATATAAACTTTGCGGTAGTTCCGGATATAGGTGCCGGAATCGTTCTTTAACAGCATGTGGAAGAGCTGCATATCGTCCTCTAACAGCTCGAAAGTCCGGATGGATATGCGGGAATAGAATACCTGCATCAGCTGCTCGTCGGACATCGCCGAAAAGTCAATATCCAGCATGGACTCACTCAGTGCCATCAGCTTATTTCCGCTCTCTGCGAATATCTCACCGAACATTTCTTCCTTCCCTGAAAAATGCTTGTATATCGCACCAGGCGTAATGCCTGCCCGCGCAGCGATCTTTCGCATGGATGCTTCCTGATAGCCGCATTCCAAGAAAATCTCTTTCGCACTCTGTAAAATTGTTGCTCTGGTCGCTTTTGTGCTCTCGCGCATAATTGTACTCCTTTGGTAAACGCTGTTTACTTTATAGCACAGGAAACGGGGAAATGCAAGGGGGAATGTTGAGGTGTGGGAAAATAATCAATTCTAATAAATTCAAAATCAAAAATTTTATTTTTATCATCCGCACAATTATGATAGAATTAAGCGTAAGTGAATTATAACAGAAGAGACGAATGAGGGAGGATATAGAAATGGCAGAAGGAAAAGATTTATTGCAGGTACTATGGAGTGGGGCGGATGTACTGCGTGGAAAGATGGACGCCAATGAGTACAAGACATACTTGCTTGGATTGGTTTTCTATAAATATTTATCAGATTCGTATCTATCAAAAGTGTACGACCTGTTGAATGATGCAAAGCCGGATAGTCTGGAAGAGGCACAGACAGCTTACGAAGAAATAATGGAAAGCGAAGATGCAGAGGAATTGTTGGAGGAACTGAAAGAATCGTTGCATTATACATTAGATCCGGACATGACTTATGTCAGCATCTTAAAGGATGCGAAAAACAACGCATTCAATCGAGAGAAATTACAGGCAGCATTTAATCGGATTGAAGAGTCTGATGAATTGTTTCATGGACTTTTTGCGGATGTAGATCTGTATTCAAATCGGTTGGGAACCGGAGATCAGAAGCAGAGTGCGACGATCGCAGAAGTAATTAAGGTGTTGGATGATGCAGATCTGATTCATACCGAGGGCGATGTGCTGGGAAATGCATATGAGTATCTGATCGGTCAGTTTGCTTCGGAAACGGGAAAGAAAGCAGGAGAATTCTATACACCACATGGACCGGCGCAGATCTTATGCCGGATCGCGATGACCGGACAGGAAAATAAAAAGGGATTGCAGGTATATGATCCGTGTATGGGTTCCGGTTCTTTGATGCTTAGCTGTAGAAATTATTCCACAGAGCCAGACTTTATCAAATATTACGGACAGGAACTGATGCCATCCACTTACAACCTTGCTCGTATGAATATGTTTCTGCATGGCGTACTGCCGGAGAATCAGCATCTGCGAAATGGGGATACCCTGGATGCAGACTGGCCAACCGATGAAGAAACCGAGTTTGATGCAGTTACGATGAATCCGCCGTATTCTGCAAATTGGTCGGCGGCAGAGGGATTCAAACAGGATGAGCGATTTATGGATTACGGTGGAAAGCTGGCACCGAAATCAAAGGCGGATTATGCATTTTTGTTACATGGTTTCTATCATCTGAAACAGACAGGAACTATGGCAATCGTGTTGCCACATGGTGTGTTGTTCCGTGGAGCAGCAGAGGGAAGCATAAGGAAGACATTGCTGGAAAATGGTTCGATCTATGCGGTGATTGGTCTGCCATCGAACATGTTCTACAACACGTCGATTCCTACCTGTATTATCGTGCTGAAGAAGCACCGCGAAGGGCGCGATGTGTTATTTATCGATGCATCTAAATTGTTCGAAAAAGAGAAAAAGCAAAATGTGATGAAAGAGGAACATATCGATCATGTTCTGGAATTATACAATAATCGTAAGACGGTGGAGAAAGAAGCATATCTCGCGTCTTATGATGACATTGTGGCAAATGACTTCAATTTGAATATCCCAAGATATGTGGATACAACGGAAGAAGAGGAAGATATCGACTTAAAGGCATTAACACAGAGTATGCGCGAGACAGACAAGCAGATCAAAGAGGAAAATGCAGCGTTAGTCGGAATGATGAAAGAACTGACCTTCCAGGATGATGCGACGAAAGAGGCTGTCGAGGCGTTTATTCGTGTGCTTGAGGAGGTGTAAAATATGAATACACCGAAGATTCGATTTAAGGGATTCACAGACGATTGGGAACAGCGTAAGTTGGGAGATGTTTGTTCGAGGGTACAAGGTAATGATGGAAGGATGGAGCTTCCTACATTAACAATTTCTGCAGGAAATGGATGGATGAGACAAGAGGATCGATTCTCAGGGAATATTGCGGGAAAGGAACAGAAGAATTATACATTGTTACGAAAAGGTGAGTTATCCTATAATCATGGGAATTCTAAACTTGCTAAATATGGAACCGTATTCTCGCTTCAAACTTATGAGGAAGCGCTTGTTCCAAGGGTTTATCATAGTTTTAAGGTTAAAGAAGGAAACTGTGATTTTGTAGAATATTATTTTGCAACAAAATTACCAGACAGAGAGTTGAGTAAGTTAATTTCATCAGGTGCAAGAATGGATGGCTTGTTAAATATTGGATATGATGAATTTATGGGAATACAAATGAAATTTCCATCGACGCTGGAACAAAGAAAAATATCTTTGTATTTTCGGAAGTTAGATCACCTTATCACTCTTCATCAGCGTAAGTGTGACGAAACAAAAGAACTAAAAAAATTCATGTTGCAAAAAATGTTTCCGAAAAATGGTGAGAAAAATCCAGAAATTCGATTTGAAGGATTTACGGACGATTGGGAACAGCGTAAGTTGGGTGAAATTGCATTGCAGACATATGGTGGTGGTACGCCAAAGACTGCAAATGAGGAATTTTGGAAAGGTAATATCCCATGGATTCAATCCTCAGATTTGCTAGAAGAGCGACTATTTAATGTAAAACCGAGAAAGTATATTTCACAAGAAGCAATTAGTAAATCTTCAACTAAATTAGTACCACAGAATTCTATAGCAATAGTAACGAGGGTCGGTGTGGGAAAACTTGCATTTATGCCATTTTCTTACGCTACAAGTCAGGATTTTTTGTCTTTTAGTGAGTTGAAAATAGAACCAGAATTTGCTGTATATGCGTTGTATAAAATGATGCGATTAGTGTCAAATGAAGTTCAGGGTACATCTATTAAAGGAATAACCAAGGATGAACTGTTAGCGAAGGAAATTTTGATTCCAGACTGTGAGGAGCAGAAGAAAATAGGAGCATATTTACACAACCTCGATCACCTCATCACTCTTCATCAACGTAAGTGTGAAAAACTAAAAGAACTGAAGAAATTCATGTTACAGAATATGTTTGTTTAATATGTAAACGCTAATTTTAGAAACTATTCCTTACAAATTTGTAATGTATATACATTTTTCCTTTAGATAGTATAATTAAAGCAGAAATGTAAAAGGATTGAGCGGCTAATGGAGGGATTACAGAATGGGTAAAATTATTTTATATCATGGAACACAAAATAAAATAGTGACGCCTGTCTTTGGTGGTGGAAATGATAAACATGATTATGGTCGTGGATTTTATCTGACGGAAGTATTGAATCTAGCCAAGGAGTGGGCGGTTTGTGTACCGAATAGCGAAAATGGATGGGTACATAAATATGAATTGGATTGTACGGGATTAAAGATTCTCGATTTTCAAGAGAAAGATGTACTGAACTGGTTAGCAGAGCTTATGAAGCATCGGGATGCGGCAGATTCAAAAAGATATAGAATGTTAGCGGCGAAGTTCATTGATAAATACGGAATTGATACAAGTGACTATGATGTGATAAAGGGGTGGAGAGCCGACGCATCGTACTTTTATATTGCAAAAGAATTTGTGCGCGACAACATAGATATGGATATATTGGAGGAACTGTTATCATTGGGCGGTTTAGGAATCCAGTATTGTATCAAATCAGAACGGGCATATGCACAATTGCATGAAATCGAGGAAGATATGATCTCAGTTCCATATAGTGAATTTAATGAACAATACAATCAACGGGATATAGAAGCCAGAGATAATATGAGAAAACTGGTTGATTCAGAAGCAAATAAGGTAACGAAGGTATTTAGTACATTATTGTAGAGGTGATAGGGTATGGGAGCATACGCAGAAGCATATTTAAGTGATGTAGTTGAGAATCAGGGAAAGTTATTCGATTATGTTGCGGAAACATTCCCGGATAAGGACACAGAGGATTTTATCAATTTCTATATGCAGAGTAACACACGGAAAAGCATCGATGAATCACAGGCATATGTGAACACGATGGATGCAAAAACTTTGTGGGAGTATTTCTGCAAAACCGAAGAATATGCATTGAAAGATGGAAAAGCACTTGCTGGATTCCTTCCGGATTGGGTAGGTGAATTTTATGCATATTATCAGTGGTTTTATAATATTCCAAGCCGGGAGGTTGTGAAGAAAATCCCGCTTAGTTTCTTGAAGAAAGCATATCCGGGATTGCATGATTTAGAACTGGATTTAGCGGTACAAAAGGTGGGTGAACCAGGGTGAGAGTAATAACATTTCACAATCCAGACGAAGAAAATGGATGTTTCAGTAATTGGTATCTGTCTGATTTTACAATTGGTGATGTGAAATATACTTCGTTGGAACAATATATGATGCATCAAAAAGCTTTACGGTTTCACGATGAAAATATTGCGGCACAGATACTTGCAACAGATGATGTAGCTTATATCAAAGAGCTAGGACGTAAGGTAGCTGGCTTTGATAATCATGTCTGGAATGGCATGAGACAGATTATCGTCTATGAAGGTCTGATGGCGAAATTTACACAGAATCCGGAGTTAAAAAGAGCGTTGCTCGATACAGACAATGCAGTTCTTGCAGAGGCAGCCGTGAATGATAAGATTTGGGGCATCGGATTGTCTATGAGTGATCCGAAAAGATTAGATCCAAGCGAATGGAAAGGACAAAATCTGATGGGATATGCATTGATGCTGGTAAGAGAGAAATTAAGATAACATAAACAATGAATAGTAACATTATAAATGTTATTTTAATAAAAAAATGTTATCAAAAAAGGACTCTTATGAAAGAAGCGACAAATATATTGTCTGATATGAAAAATTTACTTACGCTTGGGAACAGCGTAAGTTGGGAGATGTTTGTTCGAGGGTACAAGGTAATGATGGAAGGATGGAGCTTCCTACATTAACAATTTCTGCAGGAAATGGATGGATGAGACAAGAGGATCGATTCTCAGGGAATATTGCGGGAAAGGAACAGAAGAATTATACATTGTTACGAAAAGGTGAGTTATCCTATAATCATGGGAATTCTAAACTTGCTAAATATGGAACCGTATTCTCGCTTCAAACTTATGAGGAAGCGCTTGTTCCAAGGGTTTATCATAGTTTTAAGGTTAAAGAAGGAAACTGTGATTTTGTAGAATATTATTTTGCAACAAAATTACCAGACAGAGAGTTGAGTAAGTTAATTTCATCAGGTGCAAGAATGGATGGCTTGTTAAATATTGGATATGATGAATTTATGGGAATACAAATGAAATTTCCATCGACGCTGGAACAAAGAAAAATATCTTTGTATTTTCGGAAGTTAGATCACCTTATCACTCTTCATCAGCGTAAGTGTGACGAAACAAAAGAACTAAAAAAATTCATGTTGCAAAAAATGTTTCCGAAAAATGGTGAGAAAAATCCAGAAATTCGATTTGAAGGATTTACGGACGATTGGGAACAGCGTAAGTTGGGTGAAATTGCATTGCAGACATATGGTGGTGGTACGCCAAAGACTGCAAATGAGGAATTTTGGAAAGGTAATATCCCATGGATTCAATCCTCAGATTTGCTAGAAGAGCGACTATTTAATGTAAAACCGAGAAAGTATATTTCACAAGAAGCAATTAGTAAATCTTCAACTAAATTAGTACCACAGAATTCTATAGCAATAGTAACGAGGGTCGGTGTGGGAAAACTTGCATTTATGCCATTTTCTTACGCTACAAGTCAGGATTTTTTGTCTTTTAGTGAGTTGAAAATAGAACCAGAATTTGCTGTATATGCGTTGTATAAAATGATGCGATTAGTGTCAAATGAAGTTCAGGGTACATCTATTAAAGGAATAACCAAGGATGAACTGTTAGCGAAGGAAATTTTGATTCCAGACTGTGAGGAGCAGAAGAAAATAGGAGCATATTTACACAACCTCGATCACCTCATCACTCTTCATCAACGTAAGTGTGAAAAACTAAAAGAACTGAAGAAATTCATGTTACAGAATATGTTTGTTTAATATGTAAACGCTAATTTTAGAAACTATTCCTTACAAATTTGTAATGTATATACATTTTTCCTTTAGATAGTATAATTAAAGCAGAAATGTAAAAGGATTGAGCGGCTAATGGAGGGATTACAGAATGGGTAAAATTATTTTATATCATGGAACACAAAATAAAATAGTGACGCCTGTCTTTGGTGGTGGAAATGATAAACATGATTATGGTCGTGGATTTTATCTGACGGAAGTATTGAATCTAGCCAAGGAGTGGGCGGTTTGTGTACCGAATAGCGAAAATGGATGGGTACATAAATATGAATTGGATTGTACGGGATTAAAGATTCTCGATTTTCAAGAGAAAGATGTACTGAACTGGTTAGCAGAGCTTATGAAGCATCGGGATGCGGCAGATTCAAAAAGATATAGAATGTTAGCGGCGAAGTTCATTGATAAATACGGAATTGATACAAGTGACTATGATGTGATAAAGGGGTGGAGAGCCGACGCATCGTACTTTTATATTGCAAAAGAATTTGTGCGCGACAACATAGATATGGATATATTGGAGGAACTGTTATCATTGGGCGGTTTAGGAATCCAGTATTGTATCAAATCAGAACGGGCATATGCACAATTGCATGAAATCGAGGAAGATATGATCTCAGTTCCATATAGTGAATTTAATGAACAATACAATCAACGGGATATAGAAGCCAGAGATAATATGAGAAAACTGGTTGATTCAGAAGCAAATAAGGTAACGAAGGTATTTAGTACATTATTGTAGAGGTGATAGGGTATGGGAGCATACGCAGAAGCATATTTAAGTGATGTAGTTGAGAATCAGGGAAAGTTATTCGATTATGTTGCGGAAACATTCCCGGATAAGGACACAGAGGATTTTATCAATTTCTATATGCAGAGTAACACACGGAAAAGCATCGATGAATCACAGGCATATGTGAACACGATGGATGCAAAAACTTTGTGGGAGTATTTCTGCAAAACCGAAGAATATGCATTGAAAGATGGAAAAGCACTTGCTGGATTCCTTCCGGATTGGGTAGGTGAATTTTATGCATATTATCAGTGGTTTTATAATATTCCAAGCCGGGAGGTTGTGAAGAAAATCCCGCTTAGTTTCTTGAAGAAAGCATATCCGGGATTGCATGATTTAGAACTGGATTTAGCGGTACAAAAGGTGGGTGAACCAGGGTGAGAGTAATAACATTTCACAATCCAGACGAAGAAAATGGATGTTTCAGTAATTGGTATCTGTCTGATTTTACAATTGGTGATGTGAAATATACTTCGTTGGAACAATATATGATGCATCAAAAAGCTTTACGGTTTCACGATGAAAATATTGCGGCACAGATACTTGCAACAGATGATGTAGCTTATATCAAAGAGCTAGGACGTAAGGTAGCTGGCTTTGATAATCATGTCTGGAATGGCATGAGACAGATTATCGTCTATGAAGGTCTGATGGCGAAATTTACACAGAATCCGGAGTTAAAAAGAGCGTTGCTCGATACAGACAATGCAGTTCTTGCAGAGGCAGCCGTGAATGATAAGATTTGGGGCATCGGATTGTCTATGAGTGATCCGAAAAGATTAGATCCAAGCGAATGGAAAGGACAAAATCTGATGGGATATGCATTGATGCTGGTAAGAGAGAAATTAAGATAACATAAACAATGAATAGTAACATTATAAATGTTATTTTAATAAAAAAATGTTATCAAAAAAGGACTCTTATGAAAGAAGCGACAAATATATTGTCTGATATGAAAAATTTACTTACGCTTGGGAACAGCGTAAGTTAAGAGAAAATCTTTCATTTTTGAAAGATGGAACGCATGGTACACACAAAGATGTTGAAGATGGTCCGTTACTTTTAAGTGCTAAGAATATTAAAAATGGGACGGTTCAATGGGATGAATCTGATAGAAGAATCTCTGAAGATGAATTTAAAAGTATTCATGCAAATTTTAAATTGAAAGAAGGAGATGTTCTTTTAACTATTGTTGGATCTATAGGAGAAACCGCAATTTTAAATAATTCTGAGGGGATTACATTTCAAAGAAGTGTTGCTTTCTTACGACCGGCTAGCAAAATTATATCAGAGTTTTTATATTCTGAAATTCAAGGATATAAGTTTCAGAAAGAACTTAATGAAAGAAAATCAACATCTGCACAGCCTGGAATATATCTTAGTGATTTAGGTGAAATTCCTATAAGTTATCCAATCAATATGGACGAACAGGTTGCAATAGGGCATTATTTTACAAATATCGACCACCTCATCACTCTTCATCAGCGTAAGTGTAACGAACTAAAAAATTTGAAACAATATATGGCAAATCACATGTTTGTCAATCAAAGCATAAAATGCGATAGGAATATCGCAACAAATCATAAAAAATTACAAGAAAGGACGAAAGAAATGGGAGAATTAGAATCAGTAATTGAGCAGAGATTAATTGACCAATTATGCGGTGGGGATTCACAGTGGACATATCGGAAGGATATTCGGACGGAGGAGCAGTTGTGGGACAACTTCAAATACATATTGGAGCAGAACAACAAGGCAAAGCTGAACGATATGCCACTCAGTGAGAGTGAATTTGCAAAGATTAAAAATGATGTATCGCACGCTTCTTTTTATGATGCAGGCAAATGGCAGGTCGGTGAGAACGGAAAAGTCTATGTGCATGTACAAAGAGGCAATGAGACATTGCATTTGGCTGTGATGAACAACGAGCATATTGCCGGGGGAACGAGCGTCTACGAGGTAATCAACCAGTATCAGGCATTCAAGACAGATGAGGTGGATGACAAGCGGGACCGAAGATTTGATGTGACGCTGTTGATCAATGGAATCCCAATGATACATATTGAGTTGAAGAACAAGGATCATTCCTATATGGATGGGTATCGGCAGATAGAGAAGTATATTTCTGAGGGAAAATTCCGCGGACTTTTTTCGAATATACAGATGTTTGTCGTTAGTAATGCTGTTGACACGAAATATTTTGCAGCGGCAAGGGCAGCAGAATTAGCGGAAGGTAAGAAATTTATAACCGGATGGGTGGACAACGAGAACTATCCGGTTTGTGATTATCTGGATTTCGCGAAGACTGTTTTGCGGATTCCACAGGCACATGAGATGATTGCGAAATATACAGTGCTTGATAATGAGAAGAAGAAATTATTGATTTTGCGGCCATATCAGATTCATGCGATTGAAGCGATGCGCGCAGCGTCCAAGCGGAGTATATCAGGATATATCTGGCATACAACGGGCTCCGGAAAGACGATGACATCTTATAAGGCAACAAGGAATCTGTTGATGGATATTCCGTCCATAGAAAAGACAATATTCCTGATTGACCGGAAAGATCTGGATATGCAGACGAAGATGGCATTCCAATCCTATGCAGATAACGATACGATTGATGTGGATGATACGGAAAATGTGGATGCCCTGATTCGGCGTCTGACAGATGGCAACCGACAGATGATTGTCACGACACGGCAGAAGCTGCAGACGATGATTACCAAGAGACTGCAGGAGGGAACAAAAGAATATGACAAAATCCGTAACCTTCGGGTTGCATTTGTGGTAGATGAATGTCACAGAGCGGTAACGCCAGAGACAAAACGTAAGATTGAACGATTTTTTGCACATTCTCTGTGGTATGGATTCACAGGTACGCCAATCTTTGAGGAGAACCGGTATGAGCAGAAGGGGGATCTTCCGCAGACAACCGATGAGCTGTACGGAGCATGCCTGCATAGCTACACAATCAAGAATGCCATTCATGACGAAGCAGTTCTCGGATTCATGGTTGAGAATCTCGGACCGAAAAAAGAAGATGTGGATGATGCGGTATTTGAGACAGAAGAGCATATGCGCCAGGTCCTGGATGTGGTGCTCAATCAGTCTTATACGAAATTAGGCATGCAGAACGGCAAGGGAAGAACCTACGAAGGTATCCTGACAGTTGGATCCATCGCGAAAGCACAGCGTTATTATGAGTTGTTAAAACGGATCAAAGCGGGCAAAGATGCATTAAAGATAAATGAGGAGATCTGCAAGGTAGTTCCCGATTTCCCGAAATTCGCAATCACATATTCCGTGACGGAAAATGATGAGGCATCAACGGTGAATCAGGATAAAATGCGCGAGTCCCTGCAAGATTACAATGCGATGTTTGGCACACATTATGACGTGGAGAATATCAACGCGTATAATAGTAATCTGAATGATCGTCTGGCTCGAAAGGAAAAACGTTATATGGAGCGGAGTCAGCAGTTGGATCTGGTTATCGTTGTCAATCGTTTGTTGACGGGATTTGATGCTCCATGTCTGTCCACCTTGTATATGGATAGATCGCCGATGAGCCCACAGGATATCATACAGGCTTTTTCAAGAACGAATCGTTTGTTTGATGCGAATAAGACATATGGACAGGTTGTAACATTTCAGTCCCCAAAAGACTTCAAGAAAGAGATTGACTGGGCATTGCGGCTGTATTCCAGAGGCGGTGAAGGCGTAGCAGTATCAGAAGATTGGGAGAGCGTGCTTGATGTTTTTTCGATTGATGTAAAGACGATTCATGCATTGGGACGGACACCGGAAGAGATTAGTCAGTTGTCAAGGGAGCAGAAGAAGTCGTTTATCTATGCATTTCGGAGTTTGGATAAGAGCTTTGCACATTTGAAAGCATTTTCCAGATATCGGGAAGAACTGCTTGCAGACTATGATTTCTCGCAGGAGGAATATGAAAACTATGCGGCAATGTATAAAAATGTTATGGAAGAGCTGAAGAAACCGAAGGATGAGGCGGAAAACGATGATCCGGTTATGGACGA
>OGMR01000356.1_pt1 | contig 22971 bp, 20 predicted proteins | sample 1573251 | NCBI WGS metagenome assembly OGMR01 (sample SAMEA2581979, study PRJEB24529) | metagenome | biome: Human gut stool | place: China | collected 2011
TTCCCAGGCTATTAACAAGTTTTTTGGAATTTTTCTTGCTAATCTCAAGAATTTTGACGAACTTTGTATAAAGGTTGTACATACGCTGATTTAAACTTAATGTTTTTGAGACCACTAAGTTTCTAAAAATCAATGACATGTGCAACTTTTTACTCATTTTTCAACTTAAATTAATTCCGCCAACGGGTAAGTGTATGTATTGTAGCAATCCAGCTTCACGTCTTCCACCAACAACTGAATAGCCTTGTTGAGAGACGACACTGAGCTCACACTTGAAGTCGGATTAAGTTCAGCCATCGTATCCACGATGTTCTGCAGTAGAGAGCCGAGTGTCTCCGGAGTGATGGAAGCGTAGCGAATTTCCGAACACAGTGCGTTGACGAGAGAAGTATGTTTTTCTATTGTCATATCAATTTACTTTTTGTGCAAAAAAAAAATATGAAAGACTGATCGGTGAAAAGACAGGAAAGATCAGTGGTCGCAGCGGAAATCCTTTTGAAACGCAGAGCTTATCGCTCCGAGGAACTCCTTTCCCAAAGAGTCTGCCATAAATTCTTTGATATTCATGACGGAAGCATAGTATTTCCGGCTGAACCATCTGCGTCGCTGACGCTTCTTGACACGTCCGATATCTCCAGAGTTGCCCCTTGGCGTTTCTGCACCAGTTCCATAGTCTTGCCACAGACCATATTCCAGGAAAGCCTGAGAGAGTTGCACCTGTGAGAACTTCCCATCAGAAGAGAGTCCTACAGATATAGGAGAGCGCAGTAAGTCTCCCGAGTCAATGACTCCGAGAAGCGTAATCTGCTCCTTCCATATTTCAATCATTGTATCGTTGAAGGCGGAGACGTACTTTTGACGCTCTTCGATAACCTGTTTATCATTCATATCAATAAATATGTATTGGCAATTTGAAGTACCAAAGTTCGGTGGAATCGTTTCCTGTGACAAAGATACTTCTACAAGAAAGGGTATGGAAAGACAAGAGTGTAGGTTTAGTAGATACAAATAAAGTTAAAAATGTTAGTAAAACAGAGTACTTATTTAAAAAATTAGTATATTTGCTCAAAATAAACCGCTTAAGATTCCCATTAAGCGAGATGACTGTCTCAGGAAATGGGTATAGTTGTATAGCACTTTATCGTTTGATTCATATAGAACAAAGCGATTAATTATCAATTGACTTATCTAACCGAGAAAGTTTGTGAATTAAAAAATATTATAATTATGAGAAATTTTACACTTAGTATGGGGGGGTAGCCGATAGACTATCTTTCCGCAGCTCAACGAAGAGTATTGTTTGCTTGTTAGTTATGATGTTCATGACAACAAGTAGTGCGTTTGCAAAAATCATTGGTGAAGTTAATTACAGATTAAATTCATCGAAGACTGCAACTGTTGTTAGTACAACAAGTAAATATCCTGTCAGTATCGTTATTCCAGAAAAGGTCAAAGGCGATGATGGAGTAGAATATACAGTTGTTGGCTTAGAGGACAAATGTTTCTACGATTGTTTTAATTTAACATCCATCACACTTCCTTCAACCATAACTACGATGGGATTCTGTTGTTTTAGTGGTTGTATTTAGAGCCTTATAACTAACCATAACTTACTATGACTAACTAACCATAAAGCCTTGATTTTCAATACTATTTGATTTTTAACACTTTCTGAGTGCTTTTTGGCAGTTCCCGATTTTCCACATATTTTTGCAGCGTATTTCTACCGTGGAGAATTTGCGGAGCTTTTATTTTGTCATATCGTGAACGTAGTTTACAATGATTTACGAGTGGTTACGATGAAGGACAGATTTGAAGCTGATAGGCAAAAAGCGTTATATCGTGGACTGGGTTGACAAAGGTTGTCAATGGTTCACTTCCGTTTACTCCAATGGTGGAATACTCAAATGAATTTGAACGAATCAATATCAAAGAGTATGAGACCGACAAGAAAATGTGAATTTTGTGGCAAGACATTCGTGCCAAGGAGCGGTATGCAGAAATACTGTTCCGAGGAATGTCAGGCAGAGGCAAAACGTCTTAGGAAGAAAAGACAGCAGGACTTGATTAACGGTATTGAGCCAATCATGAATCTGCAACATCAGGAGTATCTTACATTCTCAAAGGCAGCTGTGCTGATGGGATGCACCCGACAGTATATCTACAAACTTGTGGCTAACGGCAAGTTGAAGGCATCAAGATTGAGCAGCCGAATGGCATTCGTAAGAAAGGCTGATATAGAGAAGATGTTTGAGGGTAATCCCTACAAGCGTGTGATTCCTGCCAGCAAGAGCAAGCTCAGTAAAAAGGCAAAAGCAGAAAAGCCAACACAAAATCAGGAACCAACAAAAGGGAAAGAGGAGAATGAGGTGCTTGACTATTATTCTGGTGAGGAAGTTATGTCCATTTATAAGGTCAAGAAGTCTTGGCTCTATACATCCGCCAAGCGCAACCAGATACCAATGTGTCGTATTGCTGGCAAGAACTATTACAGCAAACGGCATATTGATGAGTTTTTCGGTACTGCCGTTGACATCCACAGCATCACGGAATGGGTAACAGCTGATGATGTGGAGGAAGCCTTTAGCATGAGCAAGTCGGCACTCAGGGCATACACCTACCGCCATAAGATACCGACCAAACGTGAGTATGGTCGTACCTATTATTCCAAGGAGCATCTTGAAGAACTTCGCAAGACTGACCTCATGAACGATGACAACTATTATACCACCGAACAGGTGCAGCAGTTGTATGGTCTGACAAGTGCCAATATCTGCCATATCGTGAGAGTTCACCATATCAGTAAGGTAAAAGTGGGTGTAAAGAACCTGCTTTTGAAGACAGATGTGGAGCGTGCAATGGCAGAAAGAGCTGCTAAAGGACTGTGAAAGCAAGTGATTTCAGCATTATCCATCAGTTACTATGAATAATTGAAGTCACGGATGCATCATTTTATTCCTTTGCAGCCGTGAAGAGACACTTCACCACGAATAATCATCAATAATACATATCAGTTATGAGCAACATTTGCAAGACCGTATCATTGCGTACACGTAAAATCAAGGACGGACGCATGCTGTCCTATTATCTTGACTATTATCCAGGCTATCGTGACGAGAGCACGATGAAAGTCATCCGCCACGAGTCGCTTGGCATCTACATCTATGCCAAGCCGAAGAACCAGACGGAACAGAAGTACAACCTCAACCTTACGGCAAGAGCCGAGGCGATACGCTGCCGTCGCTTCGAGGCTATCGTCAACGAGCGTTACGATTTCTTCGACAAGGAGAAGATGAAAGGCGATTTCCTTGCCTACTTCAAGAAACTGGCGGACAAGAAGAACTCCAAGTGGCAGCACGTCTATATGCACTTTCGTACCTTCACGCAAGGCAAGTGTACCTTTGGGGAGATAAACGTGGACTTGTGCAACAGATTTCGTGAGTATCTGCTGACAGCACCACAGGGACTGCATAAGAACAGAAAGCTGCATATCAATTCGGCCGCCAACTACTGGTCAACTTTCCGTGCTTCAATCCACACAGCCTATCGTGACCGCAAGATAAAGGAGAACCCGAACGGTTTCTTGGAGCGTATCGAGACAATCCCGACTGACAAGGAGCATCTTTCACAAGACGAGGTTATCCGCTTGGCATCCACACCATGCTCTGCTCCTGCCTTGAAGCGAGCCTTTCTGTTCTCTTGTCTAACGGCATTGCGAAAGAGCGACATTAAGAAACTCACTTGGGAGGAAATACAGCCATACGGCAGCGATGGTGTGATGTATGTCACCACACGAATGCAGAAAACAAAAGACATCGTGCATAACCCAATCAGTGAGGAAGCCTTGGAACTGATAGGCTATTCACCAGATAAACGAGGTAAGGTGTTCCCCGATTTCAAAGACTCCATGACACAGGCACCGCTGAAAAATTGGCTGAAAGATGCAGGGATTACCAAGCATATCTCCTATCATTGCTCACGCCACAGTTTTGCCTGTCTCCAGCTCGATGCAGGAACCAGTATTGCCGTAGTGCAGCGTTATCTCGGTCACAAGAATGTGGCAACGACAGAGGTGTATGCCAAGATTTCCGATGCTCAGAAACGTGCTTCGGTTGGCTGTATCACCTTGAAGAAGTAACCATTTGACAATAACACGCAGAAAAGGACTGTTGGAATGATAGTGTTCCAATAGTCCTTTTCTCGTTTTGTTGGTTCTATTTGCTGTCGTGGATAGAACCAATCTGACAAATACATCCTAATATCTATAGATATTGAAGAGGAACTGCAATTTCCCATTTTCTTTGCCCTTACCTTTGTAGTCAGCAATTAGCCGCAATTGTCACTAACGAGAAGTTTAAAGTATGATTCAGAGTATGAAATCATATTAGAACGCTAATAAAGCGTAAAAGAAAGAGTGCCAGAGAACGTAAATGCGGTTTTTATATGCTTCTGCATCTAACTTTGTGGAAGTTTTTGAACGAATAACAATAAAACGAATACAATAATGATAGAAAACAAGACAACTTCAGATTGTACCATCTACGCTTTTGTTGGTACTGCAATTCTCGCCATCTCTCTTGTCGTGGCTATGTATGTAGGCAATGACTTTAACCAAAGTCTGTTTGTCGAGTCAATCATCTTTGTAGGGAGCAACATCCTGCTTTGGGCGATATTCATTTCTATGGTGAATTATCCCTATGAACTGATGACCATTGGTAGCAACAGCAAGACAAAGAAAAACGTTGTAGAAGCAGAACCAGCAACAGAACAAGAACAGCCAATGCAAACATTACCACAAACAGAGTCAGCACAATACAGTCATGAAGACTATGCCAAGCGTGTAGAGGCACAAGAAAAAGAAGCACAGGAGGAAAAGGGCAAGCGAACAAGAGCCGTACTTGACTATGTGCATCGTACCATGTCAAGGTTTCTTTATGAGGAAGATTTGTACAAGGTAATTGAGGCAGTCAAGGAATGGAGCAACGACACCAACTATACCCCGACAGCAATAAACCGCTTCAAGGAAAATGTTGAGAATATCCCTTTAAGGCACTTCGTGTGGAATATCGCAGAACGTTTGGGTAAACGTGATTACACAATGGCCATGCGAATAGCTTTTATCAAGGCATTGTTCCCCAAACCGTTTGAAGGCTTGGACTACAGTACATTGAAGAACCTGAAAGCACCATGCTCCAATGATATAATCCCTATTGACGAGCCTGCCAATGGTGGATATGATTTCCATGGATGATAATGTAGCCTTTGGCAAAATCGCTTTTCTTCCCTATTCCCTTATAATTGGATATTACAACTAAAAAAGCCGTATCTTGACCAAATGGTCTTGATGCGGCAGATTTCATAATTAGTCAGTTCGTCTTTTATAGAATTTTACTTATATCATGGGGTGTCTTAAAATAATAGTCTGCACGTATAGGATTAGATACATTGTTGCTCCATAAAACCAATCCGGAATCAACACCGGCATTGTCAGCACATTGAATATCATAAATACTATCACCAATATAGAGAGCATTTTCGGGGTTTATATGGGCTTTAGCCAAATATGCTACTAAGGGTGCTGCTTTGGGCTTATGTTCATCAGTATCATCTGCACATACAATTGTGGAAAAAAAGTCCGCTAACCCTAATGGTTCAAAATCAGAATGATATTCTTGATATGTTTTGGAGGTTACAATGCCTAAAAGATAGCCTTTTGATAAAAGGGATTGCAAGCATTCTTTGATACCTTGAAAAGGTTGAATAGTGTGCTGGAGCAATTTCATATTCCTATCCCATCGTTTCAAAGCATCTTCTATGTCGGGTATTTTGAGTAATTCCAACGCATTTCTTCCGGTAATACCTAAAGCAAATTTCAGACTTTCATATTGAGGTGCACGTCCCGTTATTTCTGTAATTGTTTTTATTAAAGAGTTGATGACTGCATATTCCGTATCTATCAATGTACCGTCTATGTCGAATACGATATGTTTATATTTCATATGTTTTATTTATTAGTCAAATAATACTTGCCAGTTTTTATCAGAGTAAGCAGAAAAGCACATTTTAATTTGTTCTTCGTTATTTTTCTCTTTTGCAAGAATAGGTAATTCTTCCAATCCGAAATAGGCACTCTCATCCGTTTCAATATTGGGTCGGAAAGATCCGCTTTCAATCTCACAAAGAACAAAAACTTTACAAACATTGTAGGCATATGGGGGAATATTATGTAAATTTCTATCCTGTATGGCTATTACCCGGATAGCTTTTACATTTAACCCTGCCTCTTCTTTTACTTCTTTTTCTGTATTAGTTTTGATACTCTGATTTATATCGACCCAACCACCGGGCAAAGACCAAGTTCCATTTTTCTCTTTCACAAGCAATATTATATCATCTTTGAATATCGCAGCTCGTGTATCTAATTTAGGAGTTTGAAATCCAGTTTCATTGCAAAACAGATTCTTTACTTTTTCTATGGGTATTCCACTTTGCAGGCTGAGCATTTCTGCTGCAATTTCTCTAATGCGTTCAAAGCGTTCTATATCAAATACATCTTTGGAGTATGTCAATCCCCCTTGGGCAATGAATTGTAGTTCTTTTGCCCATTCAAGCCATTGTGGTTGTACTATTTTATTCATATAGTGAATGTTTGTATCGTTATATTGATATGCAAAGGTAATGTTTTGTTTCTAAACAATGACACAAAACACGTTCTCTTATACGGGTTCACCTTTATTTTAACAATATCATTGATAGATAGTTTCGGATAGGTAACTATCCAATAATCCCCATTGTTAGAGTTATTCCTTCGTGAATGACAAATGACTGTCACGAACCTCAGTAACGGAAGCATCATTCTGTTCCTTTGTCCCAGTTTTTTAGAACAACTTGTATATGACAAAGGAATTAACTTTCAACGACCTTCCAATGGTCGTTGCCCAGCTTCGGGACGAAGTGGTGGGCATGAAGCAGATGATCATCAGTCTGCAATCACAGAACAAGCCACACAAGGCGAACACGCACATACCTATGAGTGTGGAGGAGGCATCGGCATATCTAAAAATGCCGATGGCTACCCTCTACATGAAACTTGGAAACGGCAGCATTCCTGCCACCAAGCCGGGCAAGCGTTACTGCCTTTATCAAGACGAACTTGACAAGTGGCTGGAGACTAACCGCAAGAATCCTGTACCTCTCACGGCAGAGGAAGAGAACGCAGCCATTCTTGCAGGAAACAAGCGCAAGCCGAAACCCTTAAACTGGTAATGTCATGGATGCGCTTGAACTCTGTAACAAAATCAACATGGAAGCCGAGTCTTTAGCGGACTCAGGCTTCCCTCTTGAGGTATTTCCACAAAAAATGCAGTCCATCATCATAGACATGGTGGTGCACGGCAATTTCAAGGTGGATTATGTTGCCATGTCCATGCTGTCGGCAGCATCAGCGGCTCTTGGCAATACATATCGTATTCACGTTAAGCAGGATTGGGACACGAATGCCGCCCTTTATATCATATTGGTTGGCAGGCCTGGCATGGGCAAAACTCCACCATTACAGCTTGCATACAAGCCAATTCGGGAGTATGAACGAAAGCTGTTTGACAAGTTTTGCCATGAACTTGACCTGTATGAGGCCGCATGTGCAACAAAGGAAAGCGGAAGCAAGGACATGAAGAAGCCTATTCTGAAAAGGGTCACATTGGATGACTTTACATTGGAGGCTCTGGTATTGGAGCATTACAACAACTTGCGTGGCATAGCCATCAACTATGATGAAATTCTCGGACTGCTTGCCAATACAGACAGGTATGGGAAAAATCCCATGCTTGAACGCCTACTTTCCATTTGGAGCGGATGCCACTTGGAGAACACCCGTGTCAAGAATGACCGCCCACAACGTGTAGAAGAGCCATGTGTCAACATCATCGGTACAACACAGACCAAACGAATGAAGGAACTGATGGCTTCCAAATTCATGGATACAGGTTTTCTTGACCGTATTCTGGTTGTATATCCCAAATCCAAGAAAGTTCCACACTGGCTGGATGAGGAAGACGGCCATGTGCGCCAGAGCGAGGCTTCAAGAAAATGGGCTGACATCATCGGGAAAATCTTTGGACTTGACTATGCAAGGTGTAATGACACAAATGAATGTTGTCCAAATATCCTTTATATGGACAAGGACGCACACTCCCTTTTCTTTGGTTGGTGGAACAGAAATGTGGATGCCATCAATGCCATAGAGGACGATGAGGATGTTGAAACGAGGGTGATGAAGCACAATACCCACGTCGCACGCATTGCCTTATTGCTCCAAGCTCTAAGATACGCCTGTGGCGAGAGCCATCTGCAAAGTATTGATGTGGATTCCATAGAAGGAGCATTACGACTCAATGAATACTGTGAGAATTGCTATCAACGCTGCCGAGCCTTTGTTGCTGAAGACACCTGTGATTCTATGTCCAAGGAGTTGCTGTATCTGTTGGAAGACAGTTTTGACACAAAAACAGCCATAAAAACAGGAATGGAGAATCTGCATGTTACAGACCGTACTGTGATGAACTATATAAAGGAGCTTATGAAGTCTGGACTAATCACAAAGGCAAAGAAAGGATTTTACGAAAAAGTAAAGTTCGAAACAGGACAGGCAACTGAAACATAAACCAACCTGTTTTCAGTATTCATTTGTTTCAGTTTTTCAGTTGACAAGTGCGTAACTGAAAACATGAAAGAACTGAAAGCTGAAATTCACCAATAATTCATTTCAGTTACGATTATGAACGAGTATAGATTTCACTTGGAGAAATACAGATCGGGCAATCGTTACACATGCCCGAATTGTGAGCGCAAGCGTTGTTTCACAAGATACATAGATGATGAGGGGGAAGTATCCTTCCCTGACAATGTAGGCAAATGCGACCATGAGCATAGTTGTGGGTATCACTATACTCCTAAAGACTATTTCCGTGAGCATCCAGACTTTCTGTCTAAAGACAAATTGCCATATCCGACAAGAAGGAATATCCAACCGAAAGTCGTAGAAAAGCCTATGTCCTATATCGCCAACGCTATTATGGAGCGTTCCTTGTCTCATTACGGAATCAATCCGTTATACCAGTACCTTTCCAAGGTCTTTGGTGAACAAGAGACAGAAAGGCTGATGAAGATGTATCATGTCGGAACATCCTATAAGTGGGGAGGCTCAACCATTTATTGGCAAGTTGACAAGGATGATAAGGTGAGGACTGGCAAGGTCATGCTGTATAATCCCAAAGACGGACATCGTGTGAAAGAGCCACGTTCTTATGTTGGATGGGCGCATGCTTTCCTTCATCTTCCAGATTTCAACTTGTGCCAATGTTTCTTTGGTGAGCATTTGCTGGCACAGCATCCCACAATGTCGGTCGCTATTGTCGAGAGTGAAAAAACTGCCATAATCGCATCCCATTTCATCCCCAATTTCATCTGGCTGGCAACTGGAGGTATGCATGGCTGTCTCAACCAAATCGCTGTCAAGGTATTGGGAGGTCGGGACATCATTCTGTTCCCTGACCTTGGAGCAACGGACAAATGGAAATCAAAAATTCCATTGCTGCAATCTGTTTGCAAAAGGGTTGTCATAAGCAACATCTTGGAAGACAATGCCACCGATGAACAAAAGACCAAAGGTCTTGACATTGCAGACTTCCTACTGATGGCGGAAACACCGCAGATGGCGCTACAAAGGCTGATAAAGCAACATCCGCCACTCCAACATCTGATAGACAGTCTTGGGTTGGTGTTGGTGGAAGAGTCATAGCAGAGTGGGTAGGGATCTGCGAGCACGCTTGCGTGACGGACTTTCACAAAAGTCCTAAACATAATAGGGACTTTTAGATTCACTTGCTGACGCTGTTCACTTAAAAAGTCCTTCTATTATGCTCAGGCTCCGCCCGAGACCTGTCTCCAATTATACAAGAACTACGTTACAAGCTCAAATGAAATTCTTATGGAAAGAAACATACCACGTGCCGCCATCCATGTAGGCACAGACAAGAAATCGTTCTCGTCCCAAGTGGGCAATGAGGCGGAGCGCAGAGGTTGGGACGAGAAGCGTTACCAACTCAAAAACGCGGACATAGACAAGAACAACCATTATAACTACTCACGCAAGAGACTCAACTTTGAGATAGTCAAGGGTGGAAAGATAGTGCCTCTTGGTTCCCAGTCTGTGCCGTTGCATGACCGCTTGCAGCACAGACATGATGAACTTGGCTTCAAGCCGTATATGGATGCCAAGCGTCCCGACCAAGTTTCAAGGAACAGTCCGAACTGCACTGTCGGCATCATCTTCAGTGGTGACCATGATGTGCTTAACAGGCTTGCCTTTGGTGAACAGAAACTCAACACGTCAGATCCAAATGCTGACCACAGCAAGGTTGTATTGCAAAAAGGCATCTATGACTGGGCATTGGACACCTACCGCTTTGCATGTGAGAAATGGGGAGAAGAGAATGTCATCGGCTTTGATGTGCATTGTGACGAGACAAGCATACATGCCCATGTGCAGACCGTGCCTGTTGAACAAGTAAAGAAACGTGGGCGCATCGGAAACAAGTACATTCACAAGGATAATCCAGAAAAGGTCCTCTCTACAAAGGAATGGAGAGCACTTCCAAAAGAAGAACGTGACAACTACACAAAATCGGAAGCGACAAAGGGTCTTGTGGAACGTGTGTCATATGCCAAAGTGTGGGGAGAGCGTGTCAAGGACAAATCACAATACCTTTTCCAACTGCATACTGACTATTACAACAAGGTTGGGCATAAGTATGGCTTGGCAAGAGGTCTCTCCTATGATGAACTTTCAGAGGAAGAGAAGCGAGGACGCAAGCATAAGAACAAGGTGGTACTTGAAGCGGAACGTCAGGCGAAAGTCGCTCTTGACAAAGTGGGAAAATATGCAGTGCTTGCCACAATCGACAAGAAGGAGCTGACCATTCCTTTACTCAACATCAAGGCTCCAGTTCAAGAAGCGATGAATGCCGTAAAGAAAGAACTTGCCATCCCGATTCCTACTATTATCGGACAAAAGGCGTGGCGTGAGGAGCGTGTGTCTAATATCTACGCTGCAATCAAGGCTCTTGTAGCAGCCGTTAATGCAGAACGTGACAAGCAGAATGAAGATGTACGCAAGTCTGTCAACAAGACATACACTTACTATATGCAGAATCTCAATAAGCAGATAGAGGAGAACAAGTCGCTTCGTGCCGAGAATGATGCGCTAAAGACAGAAAACAACAAAGTCAAACAACGCATCTCTCAACTTGACGAGAAGGCTGTGGAGCGAGTGACTACTCAACTTGTCTATGCGAAGGAAGAACTCGCCAGTGCCAAAAGTTATAATACTACACTTATGGAAATGTACAATGATTTGAAGGCTCGTTGGAATGCCATTTGGCAGGAGCCAGAAATGACAGAGGCATGGAAACGAGTGGAAGCACGTAAAGAGCAAGAAGCGAAAGAAAAAGCAACGCTGAAAGCCGAAGCCGAACGTGAAAGACAGGCACGGCAAAGCCGATACATGGGAGTACTTGACAAGTTCATCGGTGAGGGGCATGAGGCATTATCGTCCTTTGCCAAGACTGATAGAATCAACTTCGATGAGAAAGAAGTGGCTTCCATATACTATGGTATTATGGCATCTGCTGCAAAATATGACATCGGATTGGATTCACAAGGTGGCATTGAATCGGCAGCTAAAAAGTTCTTGTCTGATATGTCATGGAAAGGTTTTACAAGCTTCAAGCAAGAATGTGTCACCAGCTGGACAAAACTCTTCGCCACGAATGAAGTTCAATTCACAGACAAAGCCATTGACTACTTTCTTGCTTTTGTTGACCAAATGTCATGCAGTGCAGACACATACGTTTCACTCGGTGGCTCCAATGGGTGTGCTGACCAACTTACAAATTGGGACGGAACACAGAAAATTGGATTAAGTGGCTTTAAAAAGAATAGAAGTATATCAAGATAGAGTATTGACAACCTATATCTAGACTTCTTTTATTTTCGATGCCTCATATTCTCTTCCAATGTCTCAAATACACAATAGATAACTGGCAAGAAGAACAATATGGCAATTGTTCCGACAACCATTCCACCGACAACACAAGTCCCGATGGCAACATTGCCTCTTGCTCCTGCACCATGGGCAAACATCAGTGGCAACATTCCTATTATCATGACGCTTGCCGTCATCATGATAGGACGCAAACGCACAGCAGCGGCAGAGAGTGTGGCATGAATGATTGATTCACCAGCCTTGCGCCGCTCCGTTGCGTATTCTGTCAATAGTATGCCCGTCTTAGCCAACATGCCGATGAGCATGACGAGACCTATTTGCATATAGATACTATTGTCTATGCCAAACAGCGAGGACAAAAGAAAACTTCCGCACAAGCCGAACGGAACGACAAAGATAATGGCAAACGGTATGAGCAGGCTTTCATAGAGGCAGCAAAGTATGATGTATATGAACACAATGCTTATGGCCAATATTGCAATGGTGGCATTGCCTTGCGACGATTCTTCACGCGACAATCCGCCTAACTCGTAGCCGTAGCCTTTTGGCAACGTCTGTGCAGCCACTTCGCTTATCGCCTGTATGGCTTGTCCAGAACTATAGCCTGCGGCGGCAGTTCCATTTATGCGGATGGAAGGGAAAAGGTTGAAGTGTGTCAGATATTCGGCTCCGTTCACTTTCTTCAGTACCACATATTCACTCAATGGCGACATCGTTCCGTCAGCACTTCTCACAAACATATTCCTCAAAGCTTCCTCATTGAGCCTGTCTGCCGCTTCCGACTGCACCATCACCCGATAGAGTTTGGTGTACTTGTTGATGTTCGAGGCATAGTCACCGCCTATATAGGCTGACATGGTGGCGAGTACCTCCCTGGGCGACACACCTTTCATCATACACCGTGCGGCATCCACTTCTACCGAATACTGCGGATAGTCCATATTGAACGTGTAGTGTGCCTTGCCTATTTCCGGACGCTTGTTCAAGGCATCCATGAATTTTTGTGTAGCCACGGAAAGAGCCTTGAAGTCCTCGCCAGAGCGGTTCTGTACATAAAGTTCAAAACCGCTTGCCGAACCGTAACCGCGTATGGTGGGCAGCGTGGCACAGTTTACATCGGCTTCTTTGATGAAAGCCGTGCGGCGGTAAATCTCGTTTACCACGCTGTCGATGTCATCGGCACGACCTGTACGCTCCGACCAATTTTTCAAACGGACAGACAGAAATCCAGCAGAAGAAGTTTGGTTTTGCTGCGCATCGCGTCCGTCAATTCGTGTATGAATCTTGATTTGTGGAATGTTCTTAACCACAGCTTCCACTTGATCCATCACCTTGCCTGTTTGTGCAAGACTATATCCTGGTCGGCATTGCACGTTCACATCAATAGTTCCCATATCCTCTTGTGGCACAAGACTTGTCTTGGTCGTAGCAATCATAATGGCTAATAGGACAATGGAAAGCGGCAATGAAAGCATAACAAGTTTGCGGTGCTTCACAGTCTTCAAGATCGAACGCATATAGGCATTCTGCCATTTGTTCTGCTTGTTTTCTACTGGCTTTTTCTTCCGCTTCAAGACCAAGGTACTAAGAGCAGGACACAGCGTCAAGGCATTGAACAAGGATATGGCTACGGCAGCAGCCATTGTCAGTCCAAACTCTTTATAGAACACACCTGTAGTTCCGCTTGTGAAACTCACAGGAATGAAAACCGCCATAAAGACAATGGTAGTGGTGATGAGTGCCGACTTCAAGTCTTTCATGGCTTCTGTTGTAGCACGAAATACACCATCGCTACCTTGGCTGAGCTTTGCTTGAACAGCCTCGACTACGACAATGGAGTCGTCAACCACTGTTCCAATGACAAGTACAAGGGCAAAAAGCGTAAGCAGATTCAGACTAAAACCAACGACATACATAAAGGCAAACGTACCGATGAGCGACACAAGAATGGCAATGGTTGGTATGACCATCGACCGCCAGTCACGCAGAAATACAAATACGACAATCACCACAAGCACGAGGGCAATGACGAGCGTTTCCGTGACATTGCGCATGGAGGCATTAAGGAAATCCATTACGCTTGTCTGGTCTTCCAATACCATTCCGTCGGGAAGTGATTGGCGTACATCTTCCTCTATCTTATCTATTTGCTTGATAATGTCGTTGGCGTTGGTACCTGCCGCTTGTGTGATGCTTGCCGATGCGCCAGGCTTACCATTGGTTGTACTCTTCATGTTGTAGTCAACCGTTCCCAACTCTACCCTTGCCACATCGCTAAGGTGCAACACACCACCATCGGCAGAGGCTTTAATCACGATATTGCTGAACTCGCTTTCGTTGCTGTAGCGTCCACGATATTTCAGTACATATTGAAAAGTATTGTCCGACTCCGCAGCCAATGCTCCCATAGGCGATTCGAGGTTTTGTGCAGCCAAGGCATTGTCTATGTCTGCTGGCACCAGTCCATAGGCATGCATTTTTGCAGGGTCGAGCCATATACGCAACGCATAGTCGGCTCCAAAAACATTCACCTCACCAACACCAGCTATGCGCGACAACCGTGGCTCGATATTTATTTTCATGTAGTTGGTCAATGTCTTGGAATCATAACGACCGTCAGGGCTGTACAGAGTTATAAACTTCAGGTTGGAGTTTTGCGTCTTGCGTACAGTTACGCCGCTCTTTGTCACTTCGGCTGGCAACAGTCCTTGAGCCGAAGCTACACGGTTCTGCACATTCACCAAAGCCATGTTGGGGTCAGACCCTTGCTTGAAGTATATGGTTATGGTGCAAGTGCCGTTGTTGGCGGCTGTGGAAGTCATATATTGCATGTTTTCCACACCGTTTATCGAAGCCTCCAATGGTGTTACCACGCTCTTCATTACGGTCTCGGCATTAGCTCCGACGTATGTTGCGCTCACCTTGACAGTTGGCGGAGCAATGTCGGGATATTGCTCCAACGGAAGACAGAGAAGTCCGATGAAGCCTATTATGACAATGACAACTGAAAGCATGACCGACAGAATGGGGCGGCTTATAAATGTCTTGATATTCATATTTTATTCATTTTATATTATTACGTTGCGTTTCCACAAATTCGCCCGCAAAAATACTGAAGGAGTCTGTTGATATTTTGTAGATTTGTACAGCATTAGGAATAAAACAGATTTTTAACAGTATTGTAACATGAATACTGCAATATGTCTTTTATTGCTACGTTTTATAAATGCAAATCATCACAACTATGTGGAAATATTACGCTTTGTTGTCAGCCTTCTTTGCCGCATTGACAGCAGTCTTCGCCAAAATTGGAGTGAAAGACATCAATTCTGACCTCGCTACGGCTATCCGCACTACGGTCATTCTGTTCATCACATGGGCCATTGCCATACTGGGCAACCACACGTGCGACTTGCGGTGTGTTCCGTCGCGCACATGGGTGTTCCTCATCCTTTCGGGAGCCGCCACTGGGCTGTCATGGCTCTTTTATTTCAGAGCCTTGCAACTGGGTGACGTGTCGCGTGTCGCGCCCATCGACAAACTCAGTGTGGTAATCACCATCTGCCTGTCGTTCATGTTCTTGAAAGAACCGATAAACGCCAAAGTCATCGTGGGTGCCTTGCTGATAACTGCTGGCAGTATCGTTATGCTTTACAAATAATAAAATAGAAATGAAAATACTGATAATAGAAGATGAGCGCAAACTATCCGACAGCATTGTTGATTACCTCAAAGGCGAGAAGTATCTGTGCGAACAAGCCTTTGACTTTAACGATGCCATGATGAAGGTTCGCGTCTATGATTACGACTGTGTGTTGCTCGACCTGATGCTACCCGGCGGCAACGGTCTTGACATTCTGCGCGACATCAAACAGCGCAACAATCCGGCTGGAGTGATTATTGTTTCAGCCAAGGATTCGCTTGATGACAAGGTGAAGGGATTGCAGATAGGGGCAGATGACTACCTCGCCAAGCCTTTCCATCTTGCCGAACTGAGTATACGCATCTATGCCATCATACGCCGCAAGGAATTTGGAGCGAACAATATGCTGGAGTGTGGAGGCATTTGCATCAACTTGCTTGAAAAGAGTGTTACTGCCAACGGACATTCCCTCACGTTGACAAAGTCCGAGTACGAATTGCTGTTGTTCTTCATCGGCAATAAGAATCGTGTACTATCAAAGAGTGCAATTGCCGAACATCTGAGCGGCGACTTCGCCGACATGATGGACAATTTCGACTTTATCTACACGCATATCAAGAACCTGAAAGCCAAACTCGCAAAGGCTGGCATTAGGGATTGTGTCAAGAATGTATATGGTATGGGGTATAAATGGAATGCTATATGACGAAATTCAACGAAACAGCAAGGCATGGGAAATCAAAAAGCCTTATGCGTAAGTCGATGACACGCTTTGTTGCGTGCATTGCCACATTGTTTGTGCTTGCCGCCCCTGCATTTTATCTGCTTACCAAGAATTATTATGCAGAGGATATGGCAGACTTGATAGAGGCTGTACAGTCAGGGAATGACATCCCTATGATGGATTTGGAGGAAGACATTATGAAGGGCATCATGCTGCAATATCTGCTGATAACAGCCTTGCTGTTTATTGGCATCATGTTGACCATACGGATGATGTCGAAAAAACTGTGGCAACCTTTCGACAAGACACTCTGTATGGTTGAGTCTTTCAAACTGGAGAATATGCAAGTTCCTGTCATGCCGCAAAGCGACGTGAAAGAGTTTGAAAGACTTACCGATGCTTTGCGCAAACTGATGAAGAAGGATATTGACAGTTATGTCGCACAAAAGGAATTCACGGAGAATGCCTCGCATGAGTTGCAAACACCACTTGCTATATTCCAAACCAAACTGGAACTTCTGTTGCAGCAACCCGAGTTGACGGCAGAACAGGCAAACATCATACAAGACCTTTTTCAAATGACATCACGTCTTTCGCATCTCAACCGCAGTCTGCTGTTGCTTGCAAAGATTGACAACAAGCAGTTTGACACCAAGGAGCGAATACAGCTCGACCTATTCATTGACAGCCTTCTCCCCTCACTTGAAAGTATTTCAGGTCATTTGCACATATACAGAAAGTATATACAAAAAACATTGAGCATCAATGCCAACCGCATCCTCTTGGAGAGTATGGTCAACAATCTTTTCATCAATGCCGTGAGGCACAACATCCCCGATGGAGCTATTACTATAAGTATAAACGACAAAAGACTTACCATCTCCAATACTTCCGCAGAACCGCCGCTATCCCCATCGCTTATCTTCCGTCGGTTCTATCGCCCGACACAAAACAAGAGCGGTAACGGACTTGGTTTGGCCATTGTCAAGGCTATTTGCGATTATCATGGTTGGAATATAGAATACCAATACAAAGAGAACCAACAATGTTTTGTTGTAAGTTTCAGATGAAATCCCGAGATTTTGTACAATCTCCAACATTTCCACAAAGTTCCACCTTATCTTTGCTCAAAGAATTATATTGTCGCAAACAAAATAAGGTACTTATGTGGGAAATATTCATAGACAAACTTGACAGCATAGACAAACATATTATGCTGTTGTTAAATTACGACGGAGGCTATTTGCAGGATTGCTTTTGGCAGTTTATGTCTTCTCGTATATTGTGGGTAGTGCCGTCACTGTTATTCATTATATATGTCTTCAAGCATTTCAATCACTCAGTGGCTATCGGTATGATTATCGCCATGGTCGTGACTGTTGCTTTGTGCGATCAGGTTTCATCAAGTGTTCTAAAACCGTTCTTTGCACGCTTGCGACCGTCACATGCCACTGAGCTGGAAGGCTTGCTGCATCTTGTTAATGGGTATCGTGGCGGACAATATGGCTTTGTTTCAAGCCATGCTGCAAACTCCTTCGGTGCCGTTTCGCTTGCATCATTGATTATACGTAGACGATGGACTACAGGCTTCTTGATAACTTTAGCTCTGTGCGTGTGCTATTCGCGAGTTTATCTTGGTGTTCATTATCCTGCTGATGTATTATGTGGCGGAATATTGGGCGTTCTCATAGGATTTTGTGTTTACCATGCAATGCGCTACACGTTTAATATGACGAAGCGGACTAAACTACGTTTGGCTTTAACCATCTGCGTTTTTGTTGTCAGCAACAATAATGTGACTGCGGAAGAGTTGAACGACAGTATACCAGTTGTTAATCAACCAGATCAACCTTCGCCAAAGGTAGAAAGCAAATTGGACAAGTTCTCTTCATCCCGACTGTATCAGATGGCATATGTAGGTGTTCCCTTGGTTGCTGCTGGACTCATCGTAAAGAGTGAAGATGACCATTTTCGTAGTCTGCGCAACGACTATATGCCTAAGTTTCGCAACCATACTGATGATTATATGCAGTTTGCGCCAGCAGCCGTCATGCTCGGACTAAAGACTGCAGGAGTAGAAGGACGCAGCTCTTGGAGCAGAATGTTGGTATCTGATGCATTTTCTGCCATGCTTATGGGCGGTGTGGTGAACACGCTGAAAACCACAACGCACGTAACGCGCCCCGACGGTTCCAACGAGCACTCTTTTCCTTCTGGACATACAGCAACAGCCTTCATGACTGCCACTATGCTTTCAAAGGAATATGGGCATAAAAGTCCTTGGATAAGTATAGGTGCTTATACTACGGCTACAGCAACGGGACTTATGCGTATGGCCAACAACAAGCATTGGCTGAGCGATGTGCTGACTGGTGCAGGAATAGGAATACTCACCACAGAGATGGGCTATTGGATTGGTGACTTGATATTCAAGAATAAAGGCATCAATCATTCTGCCACAACTGACTTCCAATTGGATGGCGGAATGGGCAATCCGTCGTTCGCAAGCTTATATGTGGGACTTAACGTCCCTCTCAGCAGATATGACATCGACGAAAACAATACTTTCCGCACCTCATCAGGTTCTTCCGTCGGATTGGAAGGGGCATATTTCTTTAATCCTTACCTTGGCATAGGCGGACGGTTTACTGTATCAAACACAGCGTTGATAGTTAATGGTGACAAGGCTGAAGAAAATTCATTTGACGCTGTTTCCTTATGTGGTGGCAGTTACTTATCTTATCCGTTGTCACAGCGGTGGGCAATTGGCAGTAAACTTCTATGTGGTTTTGTGCATTATCCACGTTTGGAACTTTCCAATGTTACTGTCGGTACAAGAAACGGTGTATGCTTTGGCAGCGGCCTGTCCTGCTCTTTTAAGGCAAACAACAATTACGGCATCCGCTTCTTCATTGATTACAATCTACAACCATCTCACAACAAGGCAAGTGGAGAATGGATGAACACTTTGGCATGTGGCGCATCTTTTGCTTTGCTCTTGTAAAAATTGCGAATAATAGCTATAAAACAGATTTATAGCAAAGAATATGACTTGTAATAACATCCGTTAAGGGTAGAGTATCAACCGTACCTAAAAAATCATGGGATAACTATTGTTTGCCACATTATGGGTTCGGTTGAAACAACCCCATCCAATCCTTGTTTTTGTGATTTTTAATGTAATCGAAAGTTAAATACGTTAAATCTTAGCCATTTCGTATCTATATTGAATCCATACAATTACTTTTCTACCGTTTAGAACGTATAGTACTGATAATCAACTAATAATAGATACTATGGTTGTAAAAGTTTAACTTCCATTACTATCCCGCCTTCAGTCACTTCTATAGGTGAAAGTTGCTTCATGCTATGTACCAATTTAAAATCCATATCGCTTCCTTCATCAATAAATTCGCTGGAGTTTGCTTTGTTTTCAAGTTGCAGTAGCTTAACATCAATAACAATTCCGATTTCTGTTACTTCTATAAAAAGAAGTTGCTTTTCCGAATGCACAAGTTTAGCTTCAATAATTATTCCTTCATCGGTTACTTCTTTAGGCGTTACCTGTTTCAAGGATTGTAAAGCCCTCAAAAGTGTCTTTTTCAAAGGTAAAGTACCTATAAGTATAAAAAGTGCATCAATTCCTACGGAAAGTATCATATATGTACCAAAAGATTATTTCCAAGATTATAAAGATGCTCTGGGATCAAATTATCAAATTTACATCTGGAATACAGAAGAAACAGGAGCTGACGATAATCCAGCTGCTCAATGTGAAACTCCTATCGTTTCTTATGAATCAGGCAATTTAAAGTTTACTTGTGAAACTTCTGGAGTAAAGTATTACTATACTATCAGCGATTATGATATAGCAACAAATAAACTAAGTGAAGACGGAAATGTATCACTTTCAGCAGCTTATAATATATTAGTATATGCAACAGCTGATGGATATAGAGATTCAAAAATTGCAAAGGCTACGTTATATTGGCTCGATGGCAACCAAGACAATCCAAGTAACATCAATTTAAGCAAGACCCGTGGTATTATCGCTTCTGCTCATGATGGCATCGTCAGCATTTCAGGATTGAATATTGGCGAGGAAGTGAAGTTCTATTCTGCTGACGGCAAGTATCTCGGTACAACTGTGGCAGTGAATGGTGCCGCTTCTTATGCAGTATCCGAGTCGATGGTGATTGCCAAAGTTGGCAACAACTCGATAAAGATTGCGATGCAATAAAGGCATATTTGCCATAAAAATCCTCAGGGCAATGAGCCTTGGGGAATAGATGGCAGTATGGTTAAACTCAGATAGGCTTATATAAGTAAAGCGACACAGAAGGGATTTTTAGTTTCGGCAGAAAGATATTAATCCCATTCTTCCTGGTTAAGCGCAGGTCGGTGTACACGTCCGTAGCAATTTGGAAGAAAGAGCAAGCACATCCAGAAAAGAAATACCTGTCAATTTCCTGGAAAGAGATACGAGGGTCGAGGTAGACATGTTCTTCCTCGACTCTCGTTTTCTCTTGTATGAGCATAGACATAAACTGTCTGAAGAGCTCACGCATGATATCCATGCACTCCTGCCGAGTTTTCATATCGTCAAGAGCATGGCGCATAGCGAAGAACACCGTCTTCACTCTTCGGGTGTGCGGTGTGTCATCGTAAACTACACAATCAACTAATAATAGATACTACTGTTAAAACTGATGGAGCGTAGAGGTAGTGGTATGAAAAAGATTATAGGTGAATATAAGCATTTTGAGAAGTTAAAGAAGTTAAAGCCATATGCTTTACAGATAGATATTCAATCCCAAAAGGCTGTTGGCTATAACTTTTAACGACCGAAGGGGAGTGATAACTTCTTTAACTTCTGAACTTGCGAAAGTTCTGTAATTAACACAAAATAGCTTAATGAATAATGATTATCGTAAAATTTAATGTATATTTGCAGCAAAATTCAGTGAAAATATGAAACTGAGCAAGATAAAAGATGTCTTAGCAAGTATGTTGTAGAACTTCTGACAATAAAATATTATTTGAATATGGGCATAAGCAAAAATTTAACAGAAGAGGATGTAAAGTTCCGCTATATCAACGAAGCCATCACAAGCAAGGGATGGTCAAAGGATAGTATATTTATGGAACAGAAAGTTAAATTTACAGACGGTAAAATTAACCTTCATGGTAATCTTGTGCATAGAGAGAAACCGAAGTTTGCCGACTATTTCAAGAAGCGCAAGGCTCTTGACCATAAGATAGACAAGACACTTGCAGAAATACAGCGTATCTTGGGGATTGAGGTGAAGGTAGATGATTTGTAAAATGTGGGACGCTGTCCCACAAATTCAGATTGATATAACAATGATACAGAATTATGGCAAACGAAATAACAAAGACTTCGGAAAATATTGAAGACCTACTTGATAAGGTGTCTGGTCTAATAGAACAGGCAAGGTCTTACGTGAAAACTTCTGTCAATACTGCTGAGGTCTATACCAAGTATTATATTGGTAAATATATCGTAGATTATGAACAGAAAGGAAATGTTCGTGCGCAATATGGAAAGCATGTCTTGCAAGAGTTATCTAAGAATTTGACAGCTCGTTTTGGGATGGGGTGGTCATATCCAAACTTAAAGAACATTAAGCAATTTTATCTTACATACGCGAAAAGGCTAAATACAGATATATCAATTGATGGTAAAAAAGCTAACCAGTGGTTAGCTAATTCAGAATCATCTGGGTGGCAATGTTTTAAGCTATCTTGGAGTCATTATTTGATTCTGATGCGAGTGGAAAATCCAGACGCTCGTTCTTTCTATGAGATAGAGTGCGTCCAACAGCAATGGTCAAAAAGACAGCTGAGTCGTCAAGTGGGTAGTTGCCTTTATGAGCGATTGGCCTTGAGCCGCGATAAGGATGAGGTGATGCGCTTGGCAAAAGAAGGGCAAACGATAGAGAAGCCTTCAGATGTTATCAAAAGTCCTTTGACCTTGGAGTTCTTAGGATTGAAACCTGATGCCGCCTACTCTGAGTCAAAGCTTGAGAATGCCATTATCAGCAAGATGCAGCAGTTCCTGCTCGAATTAGGCAAAGGCTTCCTCTTCGAGGCACGCCAGAAGCGTTTCACCTTTGATGAAGACAATTATTATGTAGATTTGGTCTTCTATAATAGATTGTTGCAATGCTATGTCCTTATTGATTTGAAAACAGATAAACTTTCTCATCAAGACCTTGGACAGATGCAGATGTATGTCAACTATTATGACCGCTTTGTGAAGCAAGACTTCGAGAAACCAACCATCGGCATTTTGCTTTGTGAAAGTAAGAACGATGCACTTGTAGAGTTAACTTTGCCCCAAAACTCGCATGTCTATGCTTCTGCTTACCAATTATATTTGCCAGACAAGGCTTTGCTGCAAGCCAAGGTTAAGGAATGGATTGCAGAGTTTGAAGAGAACAATATTGAAGAAGAATAACCCGTTGGCGGAATTAATTTAGTGCATACTTAATCCTGCCGATGGGCTTATTATTAATG
>OGMR01000361.1_pt1 | contig 22827 bp, 7 predicted proteins | sample 1573251 | NCBI WGS metagenome assembly OGMR01 (sample SAMEA2581979, study PRJEB24529) | metagenome | biome: Human gut stool | place: China | collected 2011
TCTGTCTTTTTTTATTTATAGGTAAGCGTAAAACTTGAACCGGTGACACGAGGCTCCAAATTCTGCGAACAAAGAGAGCAAAGAATTTGGAAAAAACAGTTCGGGGAACTGTTTTTTAGTATCTTTGTTTCTTATAAGAGCCCTGTTTAATTATTTTCTTTTGTTTATGGGTGAGAATTCTGCTCAAACCTGTGACGCGTCAAAAGTAATTCCGTGTTTGAATGAACTTCTTTGAAATTCATAATAAACACTCTATTTCTTTCTCCTTTTCCCCAAAGTTCCAAATTCTGCGAACAATGAGAGCAAAGAATTTGGTGTCGTCGCAAGTTTGATATCGTTCAAAATAACTTTAAGTTATTTTTCGCTCATTCCACTGCTCCGCCTCTCAAAATCTGTCGTACAGCAGTGCGTCAGATTTTGTATTACTTTTAATTCAGTTTATCGACAGTATAAAAGCCATCGGTTTTTAACCGATGGCTTTGTTTTATGTCAACCAAAATCTTATGCTGCTTACACCTATATTTTATTAGTTTATAAAAAGCAAAAAGAGACGGTATTTCTACCGTCTCCCATAGCTTTATTTCAATGTCAAACTAAAAGCGATTGCTTAATCTAAGCCTCCGTCGCCTTCTTCTCTACCGCCTGTTGAGGTAGTTATAACATCATAAGTCTTAAACTCATCAATCTGTGACATTGGCTTTGTGTAAAGCTCTTTCATTGGTTTTCCTCCTAAATTTACCGGTGCCTTACCCCCCCCACCCGTAAAGGCAGAGGGAAAGCACTAATAAATTATAATTTGTTATGCATAAGTGTAAGATTCAATGTTAGACATAGTTGGCTTTAATGAGCCATCAGCAGTCTTTGTAATAACAAATGCTCTTGCTGATACCTTACCGTCCTTCTTAGCAAGACCATATCTAAGAGCGATATCTTGTGCAGAATTCTTGGTATAAAGAATCTTTACAGTGCCTGCATTAGCAGCTGCACCCTTATTGCCAACATTTTCAAGTGTGAGTTCAGAATCTGCTAAGTTCTTACCATATACAAAGCCCTGCTGAACTACTGTTTCACCAGGAGCAACATTACGAGTTGCAGCAAATGAAACCTGAACAGAATCAGCAATTTCATTTACGCCTGTAATTACAACTGTTGTTTCCTTCTTTACAGCAGTCATTTCAGCTTCAAGGCTCATATCAGAACCGCAGAAGAATGTGTAAGTATCGCCATAGCCAACTACTGTACCGTCAGCTAACTTCCAAGCTTCAGCACCGTCCTTATGAACGCTAACCTTAGCATCGTAAGCAACCTGAGCCGGGCTTGCTGTTTCTACACCGTCTACTGTGAGAGTAGCACCTTCAGGAGCAGTTACTGTATACTTAGCAACATCGTCCTTCTTATACTGAGCATAGATTGTAGCACCGTCTGTGAGTTTGCTGATTTCTTCCTCAGTCATTGACCAACCGGTGAATGTGTAACCGGTAATCTTTGGAGCATCCGGAATTGTGATAGCTGAACCATTAGTAACAGGCTGTGTAGAAATTACATTGCCATATGGGTCTACAAATACTACTGTAAATGTTTCATCAACCTTTTCAGCAAATACAGCTTCGTAAGTGATGTCAGCTGCTGCAGCTGTTTTAAATGTTGCTTCGTCAGAAACAATCTTGTTACCAACTTTCCAACCTACGAATTCGCCTGTTTCGTTATTAGCTTTAGCAGTAAGAACTACATCGTCACCAACTGCAAGTCTTGCGTTAGCACCGTTTGTAGCATCAGCACCGTTAAGAGTTGTTGTGCCAAGTTTTGTTGAAGCAACTGTTACAACTACACCTGCATCAAGCTTAGTAACTGCATCTTTAAGAGCAGCTGTTGCAGCGTCTACATCTTCCTGTGTTGTGTAAGCTTCAACTGTAGCCTGAGCATTAGCCTTAAGAGCTTCTGCTACCTTTGCGTAAGAAGCTGCTGTGAAATCTTCAGCTTTTACATTCTGTGCAGCTTCAAGTGCATTATAGTATTCTGTACCGTTAAGCTTATCGATCGGAAGTGTTGATACATGACCACAAACCGGGCAAGTAGCTGTCTTAGAACCTTCTACTTTAATTGTAGGCTGAGTAACGGTTTCGTAATTAAGAGTACAACTATCTTGTGTGTCGTTACCAACTTCAGTAAATACAAAACCATCCTGTGACCATGTATAAGTTGTTGTTGTATGAGTGCCGTCCTTATTATCGGTAACCTTAGCAGGAGTGTTAGTATAGTTTTCAGGTGTTTCGCCCTTATTAACAGTTCTTTCTTTAGATTCACCGTTAATGAAGTTATAAGTATAAGTTTCAGTTGTAGGATTAGCTACAAGACCTTCAACTGCAGCTTTAAGTGCAGCTGTTGCAGCGTCTACATCTTCCTGTGATGTGTAAGCACCAACTGTTGTTTCATCATAATCAGCAAGTGCTTTTGTTACCTTAGCATAAGAATCTGCTGTAAACTTAGAACCGTCAACATCCTTTGCAGCCTTGAGTGCAGCTCTGTAAGCTTCACCTTTAAGCTGAGCAATTTCAGTACCTGTTACGATTGTTTCGCCGCAAACATTACATACTGTATCACCTGTGTAACCAGGATTGTTGATTGTAGGTTTAGTAGCGTTTACAACCTTTGTATCAGCGTGGTCACATACAAGCTTATCAATTTCTGCTGTGTAAGAATGACCGCAAACATCACAAGTGTATGTTGCTTCACCTTTTGTTGTGTATGTAGGCTTAACTGTTACTTTTTCTATGTAATGACATTCTGATTTTACAGGATTTGCAACTTCATCGTAAACTCTATCAGCAGTTGCTGCTTCAACAGTAGGCCATGTGTAAGTTGTTACTGTATGATGACCTGCATTATCAGATTCTACAGTTTGAGGTGTATTTGTTTCAGGAACTGATGGCATTTCGCCTGCGTTTACAGTCGTTGAAACTTCTTCACCGCCGTTAGCATACTTAAATTTGATTGTATATGTTGATGGCTTAGGAGCTTCTCTAAATTCATTAAAGCCCATGAAAGTGAACTTTTTTGAACCAGGATGTTCAACATCGCCATCATTAGTGTTGGTTTTGTCGTTCCATGCATTCTTAGCATATGTTGTTTTGTATTGTGACTGTACTTCACTTGTATCTGCTGCAAGAGCAATACTATTAAGCTCTGATGGATGGTAAACATTAAATTCAATCGGATCCGCAGTTACAATTTTGAAAACAAATGTTGCCATTGGTGGATTATTAGTAAATGTATATCCAGGCTCGCCTGTTTCAGGATTTACGAAATAACCGTCAGGGTCTGATAAAGAAGCAGTACTAGAACCCGCACTTCCAAATTCATAACTGATTACATTCATCTTACCGTCTTCATCGTTAGCTTTGACTTTTGAGGAGTTCGGGTCAAATTCCGGGTTAAAAGAATTTTTGTCAATGCCTGTGGAACACAGTGAATATGTTGGCAAAAAAGTTGTACCGCCTTTATCTGCAACCCATGTACCACTGGCAGCAATTCTTTCATTTTCAGTACCGAGTGCGTATACCATCTTTCTGCCTGATTTATAAGAATAAACACCGGCAGGCTCAATAGAATCACTGAACTGAATTTGTGCAACAAAAGCACAAAGGTTAGACATACCTTCAAGACTTAATGTCATTGTGAAATAATCACCGACACCGAGCTGAGTATCTTGTGAAAGCTTATCATAAGAAAGTCCAGCAGCGTCAATGTATGTGTTTGCTTTATCCTTGTTGATAGAAAGAGTACCCGAAGTCTTATTACCATCAACTACTTTATAATTATAATCTACAGGCACACCGTAAAGAGAAGCATATGATCCAAAATCCGATGCTGCTGTGCCACTGGTTGAATAATCAGTAAAGCTCGTTGCACTTGCTTCAGTAAACATACCAAAAGACAATTTAGCATTTGGTGCATAATCACCAGGTGCTGCAAGTGCTGTGAAAGGTACTGATAAAACAACCATAAGAACTGACAAAATGACAGCAATTGCCTTTTTGAAAGTTTTATTCATTTTCTTTCCCCCTATTTATTACAAAGTTACATTCATATACTTGATTTCTTTACCAAAGAAAACTAAAAAAATCGACTTATCAAATGAGTCAACCTTATTATCCCTGTCATAATCGCAATATACATTGTACTTACCTGCAAACGCTTCGGCAAATTTAGACTTATCAAATGTGTCAACTACACCATCGTTAGTATAATCACAAATGCAAACTGCGACAGTATCAACAGTCTTTGATTCGGAAACTACTAATGTAACCTTTCTGTCAATAGTGGTTTCACCACTTATTAACATTTTGTACTCACCTGCCGGAATATCGGCAAGTGTATAATTACCGTTTGAATCTGTAACTGCTGTGGCAACGGCTGAGCCATCGGCAGCTTTGACTGTAAGATTTATATTTCCAACACCTTTGTCATTATATAATGATCCATCAAGCGATGTAGCAATAGTAATCTTACCTGTTATATCACAACCCGGACCTTTCGGTGAAACATCACAGGTCATAAGATATAAAGAACCATCATAATCATCGGCTTGTTTAACGAGTGCATACTCATCCTTAAGCCCATCATTATAATCTGTTAAAACAAAAGTCTCATTCGGGCTGGTTGAAACTGAAATTACATTTGATGCATCACATTTATTAGCAAAAGCAACTGAAAAAGTTGCAAGCAATGTGCCATCACTATTGATTGCTGAACAAGAGTCAGAATCAGAAACAAAGCCAAACACCAAATTTGAATTTTGTGTAATAGTTCCCATTGACGAAATGCCGGTAACTTTATCTGAAAGAAGTGACTTTGCCGCTGTATCAACAGTAGCATCTGCGCTGTACTTTGCAGTTACCTGCACAACCGATAACTCGGAAACACCTTCTAAATAGAAGTTTACATCGTAAGTACCGGCAGGCAATTTATCACCGTCATATTGTTTTCCGTCAGAGTCTGTATAAGTGCAATAAATATTTGGCTTTTCACTGCCAATAGTTGCACCGTATGAAGTATTAGGAAGGCACACGAAAAGTGCAATAAGCACCAAGAAAGTAAGTGTACCAATTACAGCACCTATTCTCTTTTTAACAAATGCATTTTGCATAGGTGTTACCTCCTTGCCAAGTAAATAAAATTTAGGGAGAGACGAGAGCGCATACAACACCAAATCAAACCTCGGTTATAAAAACGCAAAAGCGTAAAAGCAAGCTTTGAAGAAATGATATTGTAAAATCAGGGATAAACAGTGACTAAACGCAATCGCCTTTAACCTCCCAACCCTTAAAACAGGGCCGGTATATAAACGGGGATTACCCGATTATATCGAATTTATAAATAAAGTAACCATTATAATTAACGGTTACATATCAGGGGTATTGCTACCCCTGATATGATTTAATTTAATCAGTCGAGAGCAAGTGGTGCATACTCAACTGTATTACCAAAGAACTTTACAAATATTGCTTTATCAAATGAATCAACAAGACCATCACCGGTTAAGTCGCAATAAATATCATATGCATCTTTGTTGCCATATGCTGAAGCAAATATTGCTTTATCAAAAGCATCAACTGATTGGCCACCTGCATAATCACAGATACATACAGGAATTTCAACATTTGAAATATCTTTTGTACCGCTGAGTGTTACAGTTCTTTTGATAGTTACATTTTCTCTATGAACAGTAAGTGATGTTGTACCAACTGGAACAGTAGCAGTGAATGAACCGTCACTTGCTGAAGTAGCAACTACTTCGCCATTAGCAACTATATCAATACCAACAATACCCTTTGTTGAATCAGTACCCGTAGTGTTTGTTGCAATAAGAACCTTACCGCTTACAGTGATTGTATCAGCTGCTGCCTGCTTAACTGAAGGAGCAATTGTTACATCGCCGTCAACCTTATATTCATAAGGGAATGCATTAACTGTTACCTTTTCACCGTTGATTGTAAGTTCATTAACAACTTGGTAACCTTCAGCTGCCTTAACATCAATTGTGATTGTTGAGCCGGTTTCTACTGAAACAGGAGCTGAGTAATCAACACCATTGATTGTTACAGTAGCACCTTCAACAGCATTAACTGTTACAGTGCTGTTTGTAGTTTCAGCAGGAGCAAGAGCAATCTCTGCAGCCTGAAGTTCTGTATCAACAGTGTAGATATTTGTAAGTGAAGCATCGTAGCCCTTCTTATCAGAAAGAACAAAGTTAGCTGGATCCTTATGAGCATAATCGCCGTGACCATACTGTGCAAGAGCAACTGCTGCTGCAAGAGCTCTGACATATCTGGTCCATGATTCTGCAGAGTAAGAACCATCGTTTACAAGCTTACCTTCAGCATCCCACTTACCAAAGCGAGGAGCGTTTGCGCCTGTTGTCTTTGAAACTGAAGCTTCAGTTGTTACAGTCTTACCGTCTTCAGCATAAACAGCCTTAGTAGCAGTAAGAGTTGAATAGATGTTGCCTGATGCACACTTAATTTCTTTTTCAAGCTGTGCACCCTGGTAACCACGCTCAACAGCTGCGCTTGCAAAGATATTGAAAAGTCTGGTATATTCAGCTACTGCTGCTGATGAAAGTGATGAATGAGTTACATAAGTGTAAGACTTTCCGTTGTCAATGCAGTTTTGTACAGTTGATGCTGCACTTGCAGGAGAAACGCCTAATTCCTTCTTAACTGCATCTTCAGTTTTAGCCTCTCCGGTAGCTTCATCAATTACCGGTTTGCCATCTTTACCTAAAACAACTTTATCATAATGATATTCAAGATCAACAGTAAAGTTCTTTTCAATGTTTCTGGCAATGTCAGTCATCTTAGAGAATGTTAAGATGTTAAAGTTTGTGTCATTAAGACCGGTTCTTGCAACAGAAATGTTTTTGAATGCATTATCTGCAGCCGGCTTAAGTGTGTCATTCATAATGCTTGTTACATAGTTGATTCTATCAACAGCCTTTGCAACAGCACCACGGTTATCAACGATTGAACCGTCAGACTTAACTTCGTTAGGAACGATAGTATAATCTGTTACAGGGAACTTACATGACCAATCTTCATTTGAGTTAACCTTCTTGCCATCGGCATCACGGTATACATACTGAACCTGGTTGTAAAGAAGATTACCCTGTGAGTCAGTTGCCTGAGTTTCAGTAGGCATCTGGCAAGGATTACCTTTTGCGGTAATAGCATTGTCCCAAGTTGTTTCATAAACAACTGAGTTAGCAAGATAGTATTTACCATCTGCATTCTTAATTACTTTGATTCCGGCTTGGTCTGTTGTACGAACGCTTCCATTATCATCAGAAAGAGCTAATGGTGAATAGATTGGCATTGTACCTGCAGCATCGAAGTAGTAAACTCCTTCAACACCGCCTACTTTACCTGAACCGTCAGCAAGAGCTTCGCCACCAACATAAGCGTTAGCCAAAACATCCTTTGGAATTGTATATTCTTTTCCTTTAGATGTTACTGTTGGAGCAGATTTTGTATAAGGAACATAAGCTAAATCGCCAAACTTTGATGTAACTTCTTTAGTTGTTGCTGTGAGCTGAGTCTTATTGTTAATGCTCTGTGCAAAAGCAATTGTCATAGCAGATGACTTAATAGAAAGTACATTAAGAAGAGCCTGCTTAGCTTGCTCGAAAACAGCTGAGTTAGTAAAGTCAGAAGGCTTATACTGTGATACAAGTGATGCCAAATTATCATAAGCAGTATTCATACCGCTGAGCTGGCTGGTATCACCTACAAGGATAGTAAAGTGAGCATAAGCTGACTTAGAACCATTGTAGATACACATATCAACCGGATATTCGCCGCCTTGAATGTTGGTTTCACCATCATAACGGAACGGTTGAACTTCAAGAGCAGATTGATTTGGAATCTCCTTCTTCTCACTTTCAATGTAGAAACCAGGAACTTTGGTGTTACCCATTGAAACAATGTTGAAGAGGTTATCGTAGTTAATCTGACCACCATTGTTCTGCAAATAAACTGATTCGTAAATATCACCGTCACCAACATGGTAACCTGCGATAATATTTTTAGCAATAGCTTCAGAAAGAGTGTAAACTACATGAGTTCTTGTCTGAATAGCCTTAACATTTTCAGCTGCGATGCCGTCCGGGTTAGTTTGAGCTTTAACTGCTTCGATTTCATCGCTTGTGTAACCCTTATAATAAGTAATTTTATCTTTGTTACCTGGTGTTGCTTCTGTTACCTCGTTACGGTTCCATTCACCGAATTCACCTGAACCAGGAGCAGTTTCAACACGGTAGTCATACATATTATACTTAAGAAGGTTACCGTTTGTCTTATCCCAAGCAGGGATAGCGTTTGCACTGGTGATGTTTACTGTTGTATAAGCAGCATTTTTATCATACTTTGTTACAACATTATTTGCATCAAGTGTGTTTGACTGATAATTTGAATTTTCATCATAGAAGTAGATACCGTCAACTGCTTTTTTACCTTGTGCAATCTTATTTCTGTTACTTCTATATCTAACTGAATATGTAGAAATATCAGCAAGGTTTGATGAATCAAGTACCATGTATTCAGGATAGTTAGCAACAAGAGTATTATCACTACTAAATTTAGATGTTGATTTTACATAAGCACCCTCAACACCAACTGTTTCATCAGGTTTATTTGTATCATGCAGGAACTGCTTGTTACTATTATACATAGCTTCTTTCCAACCTGTTGCGGTTGTCATATACTTATAAGCTGAAACATTATTATCAGCTGCAACAACTGTGCCATCTTTAAGTACGATGTCGTATACAAACTGAACTTCAACTACATTTGATTCTCCTGCTGCTGAGTCGAAAGTAATAGGAAGTTTAGGTGTTACTATTGTTTCGTTAGGAGCAATAAGACCTGATTTGAGTTGAGATGTAATATCTTTTTGTGCGTTGTCACTGCCAATATAAGTAGCTGACTTAAGCTTGTAATAGTAACGAGAAAGTTGAACAAGCTGTCCATTAGAGATATATGCACGGTTAAGACCTGTGCAGTTATTTGTAAATGAAACTGTATCGCTGCAATCGCCGCCTGCTGTTGTCTTCATAGAAGGTGTAGCAAAGTTTGCTGAAGCAGTCTTAAGCTGCTGAGTTCCGATTGGAGTGATAGCTTCAGGAACGAAAGAGTTAACTGCTGAAAGAGCAAAGAAAATACCTCTCATTACTGAATCGCCATACTTGTTAGCATTACCCTTGGTGCTGTCTGCACCATAACCGGTGAATTCAACAAAGTTGCAAATAGCCTTTTGGATTGCACCGATGTCAGTACCGCCGGTACCTGCAAGAGTGCCAACCTGAAGTAAATCATCAAATGGCTTGTTGTCACCGTTTGACTTAGGAACTACGGTTGTGAAATTCTGCGGCTGTTTAGAATAACGCTTACCGAAGAGACCGTTGATAAGGTCAGCAAGCAAATCATAAACAGTATTTACAAAACCTTTTGACTGAATCGGTTCAGCAGATACGATTGTGATAAGTTTGTAAACGAAATTAGATACGCCACAGAAACCGCTGTCTTTCTTATCTGCAATATTAAGAATTGAAAGAACTACATCGTTCCAGATAAGGTCATGTGAATCGAACTTACCGTATTCCTTGCCTTGGAGTGTACCAAGAACAGGGAAGAACTTGTTAGCGACTTTATCAATATTTTCCCAAAGGTCATTTGTAAGAGCACTGTTACCGTTTTCATCGCAAATACCGAGAAGAGCTGCAACACCCATTGCTCTTTCACCTGAGTTAGTTGACTTCTTCATTGAGTAATCTCCACCGTAGTAAAGAACTACTGAATTCAAGAGGTCAAAAATTGTAGCATTTGAATTAACAGGTTCGTTTTCTGTCTTCCAAGTTTTGCCTTTGTATGTTACAGGAACATATCCTTCAAGTACATATGCAACTGCGTCACGAGCCATAGGAAGAATTGTACCTTCAAGTGTTGCGTTGATTGTACCGTCGGTCACTTTTACAAGTGATGAATAATCCTTATTAGGAAGTACATATGATAAGTATTCTTTAAGGCATACATAAGCAACTGCTTCTGCATCCTTACAACCATCCCATTCTGCTGGGTGGATAATATCTTGAAGTTTGCCTGCACCAAGGTTAACCTGGCCGATACAAGCAACAAGCATAGGAACCATTGCTGATTCAAGATTTGCTTCTGAAAGAACAGCATTTTTACCGTTAGCATCATAGAATGCCTTGAGAATGTTAGCGTCAGTAGCATCTGCTGTGTACTGAACCATCTTAAGTGCATTGCCAACGAGTGTTGAAGTGATTTTCCTGATTGTTGCATCATTGATTGATTCAACACCGTCTGCCTTTGTAGTTTGAGATTTTGCCATTTCCGGACGAGTGCCGATAATGTTATCTCTTTGTGGGAACAAATCATTAACTGCTGCAACAAGTGCATCGTTAAAGCCTGCTACCATTGAACCGTAATTTGAATATTCATTATTAAAGAAATCGTCAATATTCTTTGTTCCGGTTTGTGCAAAGTAAAGGTTGATAGGACCTGTTTGCATATTGAAACCGTAGTCAGCAAGAGGGCTGTATCTTAACTTAGCAAAGAGCTTTGTTTCATCAATATCTGACCACTTGCCTGTTGATGTTTCAGCAGCTGTACGGTCAAATGAAAGCTGCTTCTTAGCTTTTGCAATAAAGTCATCTGCTGATTTATCGCCATAAGCTTCGTAATTAGCTTCAGCCCATTGGTTAATCTTTTCCTGTGTATAGTTAGAAGCAATATCGCTTGAATTCCATTGACCCTTTTGGTCGAAATAATAATAGTATGCATTATCAAGATTTCTGTCACCCTGGGTGTTTACATGGAGAAGCTTGATTGAACCCTTGAGAACTGTATCCCAAGCAAGATCAAGTGCTTTATAACCGAATTTGAAAAGAGAATCGGTTGGCTTAAATGTAATCTTTGTTGTTTGCTCTGTTGCATAACCGTTTTTATCCGGATGTCCATAAGCAAAAAGAAGAACATTAAGCGGATTGCCGTCATCATCTTTAAATTCGCTTGAATATACAAGGTTAGGGTCATAACCGAGTTTAGCAGCGGCTGTTGCATAATCCGAGCCTGACTTAGTCATTTCAGCCTTGATTTCAAGATAACGAGTAGCTGATGTGTTCTGAATAGGCTTGAGTGAGCCATCTTCGTTCTTTTCATTATATTCTTGGTTATATGTAACGAGGACGCTTATCTTCTGAAGAAGCTCGGTAGAGAGCTTATCGAAAAGCTGGTCATCATATACCCATTGGGTTTTACCACTCTTGAAATCATTGATTTCATCCTGTGTATACCATTTAGTATAGTTGAAAATAAGCTGCTGAACAATGTTATAAACAAGGTTTTTAGCATAACTTTCATCGCTGAAGCCTAATGGACCTGCAAGAAGCTTGTAGATATTAACCGCACTCTTAAGAACACCGAGGTTGAAATCACCTCTTAATACCTGACCGATTACATCCTTACCGGCATAGTCAGCTGAGTTGATTTGAAGAAGAGCAAGAGCTCTCTTAACAATCTCAGTTGATGAATAGTTTTCTCTTGTAACATGCCAGAAATTCTTGCTGGCATCACTTGAAGCTAATGATTTAAGCTGAATGTTACCTGCGTCACCAACATAACTACCATACTTAGAAAGAAGACCTGCAACACTCTCAAGTGTAAGCATTACATCGTCAACGCTGTCAAGCTTAACTGTTAAGGTATATTTAATAATACCGAGCGCGTTGATATTAAGATGCTTATTAACGCCATCCCATGTCATATACTTTGTAATATCGGATGGGAGATTTGCAAGAAGGTTGTAAACTGTTGGAGCAACTGTAGGAAGCATAAGGTCCGCATAGTCAAGCAATGCTGTTGCGGCTTGTTCGTCAGAAAGAATATTCCAAGCAAGGTCGTTATATTCTAACGCATCATCTGTGTACTGCTTTTCCGAACTAACAGGTGCAGCGTGAGCTGAAAATGCACATGTTAAGCAAGAAGCAGCCATAAGAACAGCCATAAACAACGCAAGCAGCTTATGGGAAAACTTTTTTGCTTTCGTTTTCATTTTTTACCTCCGTAAAATTTTAAAAAATTTAAAGTGAAGTGTTAACATATTGTGCGTAATGCCCGTCGCAATCTCTGACCATCAGGCAATCTGAATTAGAATGAAGGCTCATTACAAGCCACAGCATTAAATTGGCGCAATATGTGCTTTAAACACATTATAATTATTACATACGGCCACCCGAAAGTCAATAAATTAAACCTACAATCCTCATTTTTGTAACTTTAGCCAAAAACGACTTCGTTTTTTTGTCACTCTGCACAATTAGTTTACGAAAATTTTACAATTTGTTAATAGTTTTAAGGAGAAAAATAAGCTTGTCATGGCGAGTAAAGCGACAATACTTTACACAATTTTTACATTTGTAAAGGGTTTCGGCTTTACATTTTGCAAAATTTTTAATGCACTTCTTCTCTGTTTTATTCGTTTTTCAGTTACTCTTAATAAAATCGACGCTTGTTAGACATAATTTTTGATTAAGTCCATTTACAAGCACTTCGTTGTCAAATTCAAAACGCAAAATATGTTAAAATTCACAATAAATTCAAAATATGTTATAAAATTATTGACTTATTAGATTTTATTTGATATAAATATATTGTATTTGTTAATACGCGTGTGGATATCCTGCGCCTAAAAAGCAGTTTTTGTGTAGAAACTGTGTAATAAACAAATACTGCTCGGCGCATAATCCAAAATGCGTTACCATACGACAAAGTTCGTAAATCATATTGTAAAGGAGAGAAAATTTATATGAGAACGAGCAAAAAAATACTCAGCTTTTTCTTAGCTGTGGTAATGGTCGTGACCACTTGTTCAGTTGGATTTACTGCATTTGCAAAAAACAGTAATGACAACCCATTGTGGAACACTTCCAGCGTTAATGCTTCATCCGCATATAAAACCGTCAACGGTTTGGCAGATGAGCTTCCGTCCCTTCTCATGGGTATAGACGCAATATCAAAAGTAGTCTATAACAAAGGGGCAATCAGTCTTGGTACAACTTCAGACAAGTTGACTAAAGACCAGAAAAAATCAATTAAGGAGAATACGACTCTTCCTGAGATGTTGCAGGCACTTCAGCCTACGCTTATCAATGCTGTCGGCAAAATGGCTGTATCTACAAGCCAATCGGAATTTGTCACAGACATTATTGGTGAATCATCATCAAATGTAAGCAATTATGACTACCTCAACAATTTCAGCGACGACATCAATTTCTTCCAGCTTGCAGGTATGTGCCATAAGCTCATTTATGACGGTGTAAGCAACATTTCTGCAAACAAAGAAACAAAGAAAGCACTTGAAGATATTCTTTATGGTGCAGGCGATCGCAACCTTGAGGGTAAAGCAATCAAAAAAATCACTGTTGACTCAACAGGTCAGCACAAGCACTATGTTAACATTAAATACAACACCAAAGGTTTGTGGTATTTAACAACATTAGTAGATTCAAATACTTCTACTAACTTTGATATTTCCGATGCTGTTGATAATGTTTTGCCTGCAATTGCACAGCAATATGACGATCAAGTTGCAGATGGTAAGATCAAACCTGTTGAACTTTCTTCAATCACAGATATGTTGGATTTCAACGGTGACGGCGGACCTGTAAAAATAGGTGAAACATCTATGATGGCAAGCCTTTCACAGCTTAAATCCGCAACCTACACACTCACAGAAGATCAGCAGAAAACCGTAAATGAAGTATGCAGTTACTTAAACAATTACTATAAAGTTTTTGGTATTGATCTTAATGCCTCTGATGTTGCTGATTGTATTTACTATGCATATTCACCTCAATCAGATACTTTCACAAATATGTTTGGCGGTAACTTAGCAAGAACCATGCCTTACATTAGACTTGCTGTTGACGGCGGTGCAGATTTCAAACTCTCTGCTGATTCAGATTTCTTTAATGACCAATGGAACCCAAAAGTTACATCTCCTACCGGAGACCCATACACCATTGAATCAACCGGTATTAAAACTTTTAAAACTGTTGACGAATTATTATCACAGATTGAGCCATTCTTTGCTAAAGCTGTCGGATACGACAATCTTGACACTGCAGTAAGCGAAATGCTCAGCAGAGATAGTGCATCCACAGATGCATCATCAATATCTTCTGTAAAGGATTATATCACAAGCCTTTATATCATATTATCATACGCTTCACTTGTTGATGATGTAAATGGCGGCGGACGACAAAACGCTCCTTATGCTCAATATATTTTAAAAGGAGCATTGGTTGACTTTAAAGGACTTAAACTTGAAGATATAAATCAAGCAGTTGATAAGGATATGCCTGCGGGCTTCAACTTCTACTGGCAAGACGGAGATGAATTCTTCCTTACAGATGATGAACTTGAGCAGATGTATTCAATTTTGAACTTGGTTGCTACTCAAGATAACAATTTCCCTGAAACAATAAACGGATATTTTGCTGACGGTAGTATGAAGTTTAATGATACAGACGGTTCTAAAACTTTCATTCTTCCTAAGAATCTCAGAGATACAGCCACAATTGAATATTTTGCTACATTCTTGAAGATGTACAGCAGAAAGAATAACAATTCTGATGCACAACAGCGTAACAAGGTTATCAACTTGTTTGCAGGTAACTGGATTAGCAACAGAAGCAATAAAACAAGTGATTATATTCAAAATGCTACTCTTTTAGATACAGAAAATTCAGATCCTAACACCGGTATTTATGCATACAAGCATACCGGCAATACTTATTCAAAAGCAGATTTAAATGAATGGGTTAAATATTCATATATGTCAACTCTTACATCTTATTTTTGCTCAAAAATAAGCACTGCGTCTGACGACTTAACTTATGATAACAATTCAATCAAATGTTCTTTGGATATTAGTAAGTTTATCAATGACTATGTTAAAGAACATCTTGATACAACAGGTGTAACTCTTACAGACGCTCAAAAGCAGCCTGTTATCAACAATGCACTTGCAGCTCTTTGTGGTAACGGTGGTACACAGCTTACAAATATAGTTCTTAACTCTATTATTTCCACATATCTCGATCCGAGTTCAACAATAGGTAATATTATCAACGGTGCTCTTGACGAACTTGCTTCAACAAAAATTGACCTTGTCAAAGCAACTTACAATATTTGGGCTAACCTTATTGAATCACCGGTTGAAACAATATTCAATCTTCTTCCGCTTGTTGTTGTTCTTGTAAACGAAGTACTTGAACCGATATTCTTCAGTGCTAAATCAGGTGAAACCAAGCAAAACAATATGCTTTATAACTTCACACATGATGGTCTTCTTTATGACTTAACTGCTGATTACGGCTCATACATCGGTATTGACACACTTGCTTGGGACCTTAATGAAATGCTTCCATTGCTTATGCATTGGCTCAAGAATGACGGTTCTTATGACAAGATGGGCGGTACATATTGGAATAACGGTTCTGAAAAGAATTTCAAAATCACCAAATATACCGATTTATCAGGCGGACTTGATAAAATTACGACAAAGAATATTACAACAAGTACTGTTATCAGCAAACCGGCATATGTTACTAAATATGAAAAGATTGTTGACAGTAAAGGCAACGAAATCACTTCTAAAGTTGTAACAGAAAAGAAGACAAAAACAGAAGTGGATGAAAACGGTACTGCAAAGACAGTTGAATATACCGAAGATGTTACATACTATACATATAACGGTGTAACAAGCAATGATATTTCAGTAGCTCTTGCAAAAGCTCCGACAAATGCTAAATTTACTGTTTACAGTAAATATGAAGCAAAAGTTCCTTACATCACAGGAATTTACATTGCCGATAAAGCACTTAGGGACGCTAAGCTCAGCGGACTTGATAAGGTTCTTAAGAAAGCATTTACAGATGATAAAGGCGTTCTTTCAGACACAAACGCTCAGCTTGCAACCGGACTTGCAGAAGTAATTAACGAACTTGCAGGATTATTTACAACAGCAGTTGACACTTATGTAAAAACCCCATCACTCAGAAATCAAGTTAAGGGTAAAGATAACAACGGAAATATTGCTAACAGCGGACTTAACAACTTAATGGTTGCTATTCCACAGCTCTTCGATATTATGGAAGACCTTGGAGCAGATAAGTACGGTATCAGCAAAAATGCATGGAAATACTGCTACGACGGTAAATTTAAAACTGAAGAAATTACAGTATCGGGTAAAACCTATACCGCTGTTTCTAACACAAAGGTAACTGAATTCAAGTCATATGCTCAAAATCCTGATTCTACAAAGATTTTTGATACTTTCGTTGGTATCTTTGTAGAAGATTGGCTTGATGCAATCCTCGGTCTTGCAAACAATGTTATTGATTCAGACAACAGTGCATTTGCAAAGAACCTTCCTATCATTACAGGTGTTCTTCAGTCAATCGGCGGATTTGGCGAAACAAGCGCACTTACAGACTTGTTTAACAGCATTTTCCAAATCACCCGTGAAAGCAAATACAGCTTTACATTTGAAAAGCAGGCAAGCGGATTTGTCGGACTTGATAAAGACAATGCTTACTTCCTTATTACTAATGTAAGCAAGCTTGTAGATGTAATTCAAAGTCTTGTTAAATCATTTAAGAAGACTGAAAATACAAATAAAAATACAAATAATAATACAACAACTGCTCCTACACAGGCAGTTCAAACTCCTAACTCATCAGTTGACATTTCAGCGTATAAGAGCAAAGATGTTAAGAGTGTTGACAGCACAATTGAAAAGCTTGATAAAGCATTGTCATCTCTCCTTGCTGATTCAAGAATCAATGGCTATTCAATCAACAAAACAAATAATATTATTGTCGGCGTAATTTCATTACTTTCAAATTACATCGGTGCTAACTCAGCAAATGCAGTAATAGATTTACTTAATACCTATTTATATTACCTTAACGGTGAAGATTCACGCTCAGCTGATTCTAACGGTAATGTTAACCCTAAGGATATCTACACAAATGAAGGACTTACCACAGTAGTAGTAAGAACTTATGCACTCATTGAATCACTTGTTGCAAACCTTACTGATAAGTACGCTTATTCATACACAGGTGCAAACAATGTTTCAGCTAAATACAATCTTATCAGCGAAGCAGTTAACGGACTTATTTCTCCTGACTCATTAGCTGTAAGAATTAAAGACACAGATATTAAGAATGCCAGCGGTAAACTTAAGAAGCTTGCAAGCTGGAGCGATGCTGTTAATGACAACGGAACACTCAATGTAAGCATTAACTGGGGTGTTTCAGCCGGCAACAGAGATGAGTTTATGAATGGTCTTTCAACATCACTCAGACTTCTCACATCTATTATCGGCGTACTTCTTATTGACACAGGCATTTACGAAAATGCACTTTATCCGGTTCTTAATACAATCGCAGTAAAAACAGGCATCACAGTTGATACTCCTGAAAAGTTCGCTGACAAGAGCAATCCATACCGTGATGAAGTATTTGTAGGAATTGTTAACCCAATCGTTGCATTACTTGACAAATTCTTTGAAAAACCTGTAACTACATTGTTGAACCTTGTATCGGCTATCGGTGTTATATTAGATGACACAACAGCTCCTACACTTGCTTCAACAATTGCAAACGCCGTTAAACCTATTTCAAATGAAGTTAACGGACTTGCAAAAATCCTCAGAATAAGCAATGGTACTCTTGGTGCAACATCACCTACTCTTGCTTCATTCCTTGAAAACATTGCTACTAAAACATTCGGTAAATTGGTAACAGTTAATGATAAGCAGGAAATCGGTATTGAAGTAAAGGGATACCTTCTTTCAGGTAATAATATTATACCTATTATAAATACACTTCTTGCTAAAACAGGCATTAAGCTTAATAACATTAACTGGAATGCACTCGGCAAAACAGCTTCTCCTGCTCAAACACTTCTTTATGTTCTTGATTATTTAATTGAATTCGTAAAGACAAACAATAATCTTACCACAATCATTCAGTTGATTATGGGCAACAACAAGATTAGCAAGGGAATTCAAAAGCTTATCAAGTACATCGAAACAGGTAAGCTTGACGCTATGGGACTTCTTAAAGTTATCGGCAAGCTTCTTGACTTCACTCAGTCACCAACAGAAGTTTACTGGACTTATAAGAATTACAAGGGTACATCATTAAACTTTAAGTATCCTGACGGAATTACAGCTTATGATGCAAATAACGCTGTTTCACAGCTTGACACAGCAGTTGATGCAGTTATGGCTCTTCTCGCCAACTTCGGTGTAGTTAACGCATCAAATCTTAAGAGCATTGTCAGCGGATTGGCATTTACAAACGCTAACCTCACATCTCTTGCAAAGGCACTTTACGGTGCGCTTGATACCAAGAAGATTTCACCATATCTCAATATGGTAGGCATTGCAGTATCACCAAAGGGTGTTGCTAATCTCCTTGTAGATAAGAGCTATGGCAAAACTTACACTTCAGCAGCCAACACACTTAAGAAGGCAAAGAGCTGGAAGAAAGTTAAAACAATTAACTGGGGCTTCAAAGATGGTTCAGCAAAAGCAGAGCAGGGCTTTATCAATGCTCTTGCAGCAATCCTCCGTCCTGTAAACAGTGTTCTTGCTGTATTCCTCAATGAAGGAAAGATTGACCTCAGTAATATCAATATCAAGAAGGCTTCAACTTCATTTGATATTAAAGACAGCAACGGTAAAGTAACAAGCAAAGTTGCACTTACTTATATGCTTAAGAAAGGCGTTCTCACTCTTACCCTTAAGGATGATATGAACCCTGACTCCAAGCTTTCAACAATTAAGCTTGATCTTAATGCTCTTAATGTAGGCGTTAACGGTATTAACGGTTATGAAGGCGCAATTGTTCCTCTTCTTGATGTTCTTCAAGTAAGCAACAGCAAGATTAAAACATTTAAGCAGTATCAGAAAGATTGCAAGAAGGCTAAAGATAATGTAATTCTTGATGTTCTCAATCCTCTTATGAGCTTTGTAGATACACTTCTTGATAAGCCATTTGATACACTCACATCTGTTCTTCCAAACCTTGCATACTTTATTGATAACAACGGCATAGGCCAGTTACTCGATAATCTCCTTGCTCCTGTTACAAATATTCTTAAAACTGCTAAATCAGCAGGTGTGGATGTTGATAAGATTCTTACAATGGTACTCGGCAAGGACCTTGGCAAAGTTGTTACAAACGCACTCAAGGTTAAAGGTGTTAAGCTTAACATCAAACTTGCAAACCTTAAGTCTTGCAACATTCAAGATATTGTAGTTCCTCTTCTTAACTCATTACTTAAGAAGACCGGTATTAAACTTCCTGAATTTAAGTGGTCAACAATCGCATCACACGGTAAGGTTGTTACATCTAAATCAATGGTTAAGAATGCCGAAGGCAAGTTTACAAATAAGGAAGTAATTGCTGATAAGGGCGAAGTTCTTGTTGCAGTTCTCCGTTATATTGCAGATACTCTTGTTAAGAACTCAAAATCTATCAAATCACTTATTACTTCAATTAAAGCTATTAAGAGTAATGATATGCTCAAATCTATCATCTCAAGTGTATTCACTACAATCGGCCTTGCTGATAAGGATGATATTGTTCGTGCAGTATTCTACTTCTTAACAGGCGAACCTACTAATGCATTCTGGGATTACACAGCTTATAAGACAGGTTCATATGACTTCTCTTATCCTGAAAGTGTTGATGTTGACTTCCTTAAGAATCTTCCTCCAATGCTTGACGGACTTGTAGGCGGTTTGGTTGACGGCGGTCTTACCAAGTTAATCGGCGGTCTTATCTTCAAGGATGACATTATTAACTCACTTCTTACCGGACTTTACGGTGCAATTGAAGGTGTTAAGGTTGGCGACGGTTCACTCGTTTCTCTCCTTGCACAAACTAACATTGACTTCTCAACAAGCAATGTTGCTAAACTTCTTACAGATGAATCTTACGGTCAAACTTATGCTGCAAATGCAAGCGTAATCGCAAAGGCAGGTTCATGGTCAAAGGTTAACACAGCATCACTTAAGTGGGGTGTTAAGGATGCAGATACATTCTTCCACGCACTTGTTGCAGTTCTCCGTCCTATCTACGGCGTACTCGATGTACTTCTTAATGATGCATCACTCGGAATCTTTGACATAGTAAGAATTCCTGGTTCAAACGGTTATACATCATCAATCGTTCCTCTTATGGAAGCATTCTCAATGTATAACATCAAAACTCAGTATCAATACAGAGAAGATATAAACGAAGCTTACGATAATATTCTTCTTGATATTATCAATCCTCTTTGGGATAAGGTTGAGGATATACTTAATGCTCCTCTTGAAACATTGTTTGCAATGCTTCCAAACCTTGCACTCTTCATTGGTAATGACGGACTTTGCCAGATTCTTGACAACCTCCTCACTCCGATTTCAGCTCTTGTTGATGCTATCAAACCAATAGTTGATCTTAATACTCTCTTACCTGCACTTCTTAAGGCACTTAAAGTTGACCTTAATGCAATTCTCGGTAAGATTGGTGTTACAAACTTCACTCTTGACATCTATGACCTTAATGCAACACTTAAGCCACTCCTTGGCGGTGACGCTATTATTCCTCTTGTAAATAATATCCTTGGTCTTATTAAGATTAAGGGCACACCACTCGGAATTAAACTTAATGATGTAGATTGGTTGAAGCTTGCAAGCCACGGTAAAGTAATTACAGACACTTCACAGGCTGCTACATACGGTGCAAGAATTTATATTGAAGGTGATTCATCAGAAACACTCATTGCAGTACTCGGCTACTTAATCGAAACTGTTAACACAGACGATAACTTCAAGAACATAAGTGATCTTATCACAGGTCTTGTAGGCGGTAACGAAACTGTATCCGGAGTTGTTAATCAGGTTCTTCCTGTTCTTCAGGGTGATACTGATACAGTTATTGCTTCTCTTGTAGACCTTCTTCAGACAATGGCATAAACATAAAGTTTTAGCCGAAATAAAAATCAGGGGCAACTCCAAAAGGAGTTGCCCTTTTTGACTGTCGATAAAGTGGCTAAAGCGCGCCTCGTTGTAATTGTCATAGAGTTGCCCTTTATCTTTTTATATTTATAAATAAAAAATCTTGTATTACCATTAAAAATAAGATATAATAGCAAATGAATTATATCTTTTACTTGGTGGTGATGTTATGCTTCTCGGCAAGGCAGCCAAAGGAAGAGTTGTTAAACCTATAAATTCTGTTGACGAAAGCGGTTATGTTTATCCCTTAAATGTAGTTGAAATTAACGGACATAAAAACCAATATGCTTTTGTAATGGGAGTAACTCACACAGTATGCAATTTTGACGGTAGAATTATTGCAGCACTCATTCCTAAAGACTCTGAGAACAAAAATTTAAAAACTATGTGGATTATGGCGTCACGCAGTTCACGCTATATAAATCAAGACATTTTACAGGTTATTGATGTTGAAAACGATTTTCCGCAACACAACCTCATTTGCTACTATGAATCAAGTGCCGGCGCAGTTGTATATAGGTCAATTAAAGGAAAGCTTCGTTATCTTCTTATTAAAAACAAACGCTCGTCAAATTGGGGATTTCCTAAAGGCCATCTTGAAATGGGCGAAACAAAATATGATGCAGCAAAAAGAGAAGTGCTTGAAGAAACAGGGCTTCATATCCGTATTCAACTTGGATATGAGGGAATATCAAAATACAAGCTCAGAAATAATGTTGATAAAAAAGTTTCAATCTTTGTTGCAACTACCGATGATATGCGAACCATAGTTCAGGAAGAAGAAATTGATGACTTTATGTGGCTTGCTTATGACCAGGCAATTGGATTTTTATCATTTGAAAATGATAAAAAAATATTGCGTGAAGCAGTTGATTTCTTACTTAAAAACAATCTTATTGTTACAAAAGATATTCCTCTGCCGCAAGATGTTCAAAAAGAAATGGAAATAAAAGAGAAACTTAGGCAGGAAAGAATAGCACAAATGGAAAGGCAAAAGCAATTTACCCCGCCGCAGAAAAGCAAGCAACAAATAAGATATGAAAATTATAAGAAAAAGCAAAAACAAAAATATAAAGAAAATCTAAAAAAAAGCAAATAATAAAACCACAAATCTAAAGGAGAAATAATTTATGGTTCAAGAACTTTGTAGAAATTTGCAGGAATTTTTAACCTCTCACGGAATACCTGATTGGCTTGTTGTATTTATAATTTCACTCTGCCCTATATTAGAATGCAGACTCGGTATGTTCACGGCAATCGTGCTGTTGCAGATGAACCCATTTGTTGGCTTTATTATCAGCTTTTTAGGTAATATATTGCCTATTCCTTTTATACTTCTTTTAATAAATTGGATTTTTGACTTATTAAAGAAAGTTCCCGGCATAAATAAATTCGTTTATTGGCTTGAAGATAAAACATTAAAAAAGAGAGATAAAATTGATAAATACGGTATTTGGGGACTTCTTATTTTTGTGGCAATTCCGCTTCCGGGTACAGGCGGATGGACCGGCGCACTTCTTGCTTCCCTCCTCCATCTTGATAAGAAAAAGAGTTTTATTGTAATTTCACTCGGTGTGTTCATTGCAGGCCTTATTATTACATTATTAAGCCTTATGCGGCGCAGCAGCTTATCCATCACAAAGGCCACACGCGCCATGTAGCCGGTAT
>OGMR01000362.1_pt1 | contig 22821 bp, 13 predicted proteins | sample 1573251 | NCBI WGS metagenome assembly OGMR01 (sample SAMEA2581979, study PRJEB24529) | metagenome | biome: Human gut stool | place: China | collected 2011
GCCTTTATACCCAGGGCGTTGCCCTGGGCTAAGAGCTTCTGCCCTTTCAGGGCGTTCCAACCGTATAGGTCGATAAATCTCAAATTTGTATTTGTTTATTTATTTGCTGAGATCGAAACCAACGCGGATGCCATCATAGTTTTTGGAGATTTCGCCGATAGTACCGAGAGTGGTGTTGCCGCTCAGGGCAGTCAGCGTCTGGATGATGGTAAGCAGTTTCTTCGACTCGAAGAGAATGCTGATGCCAGATGAGTTCTTGGTGGCGAAACCATTGAGGCTGAGCAGCAGACGGCCTTTCAGGTCGATGGCGTGAGTCTTCTCGTCGAAGGTGTAAGTGCCGCTCCATGACTTTCCGTCTATCTTGGCATTGAAAGTGCCGTCCTCGTTGAACTTGAAGTAAGTGTTCGAACTACTGAATCCAGCTTTCTGATAATAGGTGCTTAACTTTTCCTCCACCTTCTTGGCAGCGATTTCGCCACCCGCTTTCGCCAACAGGTTCTCTGAGGTAAAGGCGCAGCCAGGCGATTTATATTTCCATGTGTGGGCACAGAGGTCGGCTTTCTTGAATGTGGTTGAGCCAATCACGTTGTCGAGAATGCTTCCCACGATGCTTCCCACCTTGCTTGTGGTGGAGCCTGTGCTGTTGCTGCTGTTTCCGCCAGCATAGCCCAAGAGTTCTGCTAATACTCCTACGGCAGAAGCCTTGGTATTGACAGTGTCGGCAGAATGTGTCTTCGAAGAGTCTGTCGTGGCTGTGGAAGCTGTTGTTGCGGTCGATGTTGAAGATTTGGAGGAAGTCTTCTTGGCAGTGGTGGTAGACTTCTTCTTCTTAGTAGTAGCCTTCTTTTTCTTGGTTGATTTCTTGGCAGGAAGGCAGCTCATTTCGGATGTTGTGGCGCTCTCGGCGCATGTCTCGTTGGCAAGGCTGCCTGTGGTGCATGCCAGCACAAGGGCGACCATCATGAATACTTTCTTCATTTTTGTTGATACTTTTTTGATGTTTTCAAGTTGAAGAACTCCTTTTTTCTCTCTCTCTTGACCTCTGAATCTCTTGTGTTCGGAAGCCCAGTGTGGAGTTTATGCTTTTTCGGGTGCAAATATCGCAAAAAAAGCGCAGATGGAGAAAGGGAAATGGATATTTTTTGTAGGTTTTTCCCTATTTCTCCTTGATTTATGTCAAAAAATGAGGTTTTTAGTGTTCTTTTCTCACTTTTCTCGTGGTGCTTGTAGTCAGAATGCTTTATCTTTGCATAAGATATACTGCGCTCGGCAATCTGAAAGTAAACTTTCATTGCGCTCGCTTGTAATATCTTTGCATCATTACAAATCGCAATAGGTTATGGATTATAGTTTAATTAAGGTCAATGCAGAGGTTGAGAATCTTGCACAGGACAAATGTCAGCAGATTCTTCATGACCGACGCGAAGCCCTCGCTAACAAGGTTAGAAGAAGAGCTTAAAAACCAAGAGAGATTGTTTTCTCAAAAAGACACAAAAAGAATTGACATTCCGGGAACGTCGTTTCCCGTGTAACGTAAAAGGTCCCGTTGACAGAACTTGGTTCTGCGACGGGACCTTTTATGGTTTTATTGTTTTCTCTAACTTCCCATTTCTGAAAAGTTCGTTGAGCTTTTATTTTCCAGCCTCTTCCTTGGTAGCCTTCATGATGACTTCCAGGTGGTTGCCTGGCTTGAGGACGATATTCTTAAGGAAGTCGCCTATAGCCTTGCCGTCGACGCTGCTTACTGTCTTCACGTAATCGGTGTGCAGGTCGATGCCGTTGATGACATAGTTGCGCAGGATGCCGGTCCAGTAGCCATTGGTCTTGGCGTCTACCGAAGCCTGCTTGGTCAGAATCTCCTTGATCTTCTGCAGATCGCTGGCGTTAGGCTGTTCTATGGTAGTCTTCAGGCCAGAGAAGAAGTAAGGCAGAGCCTCGTCGAGCTTCTCGGGATTGAGCTGTGCGCTGCCGGTCAGGCTGAGTGCCAGCTGTCCGTCCCAGTCGAGCTCCATGCTTGCCTCGGCTCCTGCATGGTAGGCTGCACTCAGCTTCTCGCGTATGTTGCGCAGATAGTCCATTTGGAGCAATCGTGCAGAGATGTCGGCGAGCACGCTTGTCTGCAGGGTGTAAGGAGTCTTGGCATACCATATCTCGGTCACCTGCGACATTGGGTTCTCCATGCTCTTGGTGAAGATGTTCTTCACCTCGCCTGTAGCTACAGGGATGGCCTTGTTCTTCAGCTTGGCGCCCTTGCTTGGGATAGAGGCGATGTACTGCTCGATGAGTGGCAGGAGAGTGGCCTCGTCGTAGTTGCCCACGAAGAAGAAGGTGAAGTCCTTGGCATTGGTGAACATCTGCTTGCCCAGTTCGAGCACGCGGTCGTAGTTGACAGCATCGAGGTCTTCGGTCTTAGGGATGCGTGCCATCTTGTTGCCCATGTAGATGGTGCTCTGCAGCGAATCCTGGTAAACCATCTCTGGGTTCTTGCTCTGGTTGGCAAGAGCAGTCTTGATGGTGCTCAGGAGGTTGGCAGCCGATTTCTCGTCCTTGCTCAGCGCTGTCATCTTGAGGTAGATGAGCTGCATGAGGGTTTCGATGTCCTTAGGAGTAGAGTTGCCTGAGAGTCCATGCTTGAAAGGAGTGACGGTGTAAGCCACGCTTGCCTGCTTGCCTGCGAGGGCTTTCTCGAGGTCGTTGCTTGAGAACTGGCCCAGACCGCTGGCGTTGAGCAGCATGCCGCCCATGAAGGCAAAGGTGTAGTCGGCCTTGTCGAGTGCTGCGTAACCTACGTTGGCTGTGGCAGCAAACTGTATCTCGTTGTCCTTGTAGTCGGTCTTCTTCAGCACCACCTTAGCACCGTTGGAGAGGGTGAGGGTCTTGAATCCCAGCTTCTTGTCTTCTGCTGTGCTCTTGATCTTGCCCGCCTTAGGCTTCTGGGCGATGAGAGGCTCCTGCTTCACATTGTCCACATAAGCCTCGAGCTTCTCGCCGCGCACCTGCTTCACGATGTCGGCAAGCTCCTGCTCGGTGGGATAAACAGCACCGTCGGCCTCGCGCATCATGACGAGTGACACCAGGTTGGTGTCGGTTTCGCAAATCAACTGCTTGGCGTACTGGTTGACAGCCTCTACAGGGATGTGAGGCACCAGCATCTGATAGATCTGATATTCGTCCTCTACCGAAGGGATAGGCTCGTTGCTGGTGAAGTTGTCCACATATTGAGTGGTGAACTGTTCGTTCTTCATCTTGTCGCGATTGGTGTAAGCCTTCTCCATTTGGCTCATAAACTCATCCTTGGCACGCTGATACTCAGTGGCAGTGAAGCCGAAGTCGTGTGCACGCTTCAGTTCGCGCATCACGGCGGCATAAGCCTCCTTCATCTGTCCGTCCTTGGCAGCGCCGAAGGAAGTGAGCGCCTCCTTGGTGCTTGAGAGCAGATAGTCGCCAATGTTGGTTCCTGCCTGCAGATAAGGGCAGTCGGGCTCCTGCGATTTCTCGCTGAAGCGGGCATTCATCATGCTGGCAAAGATGTTGTCCATATAGCCTTTGAGCAGATAGTCGACACCGTTCTTCAGCGAGTCGGGTGTGGCTTCGTGCTTCATGAAGATCTGGAAGATGCCCATCTGCTGCTCTTTGTCCTTGTCTACCACGTAGATGCCCTGGTTGTTGTCGGGCACTTCCACGGGCACTACCTTGGCAGCGTTGGCTGGCACCTTGATGCCTCCGAAGAGCTTCTTGATCTGTGCCTCGATATGGTCTACGTCCACGTCGCCGACGATGATGACAGCCTGGTTGTCTGGGCGATACCACTTGCGGTAATAGGCGCGCAGGGTCTCTGGGTCGCAGCCGTCGACGACGCTCATCAGTCCGATAGGCATGCGGTAGCCATACTTACAGCCAGGGTAGAGCTTAGGAAGGGCACGCTCCAGTATGCGCTGCTGTCCCACCATGCGCATACGGTACTCGTTGTGCACCACGTCGCGCTCGTCGTTGATGGCTTCTTTGGTGAGAGAGATGCCGTTGCTCCAGTCTTTCAGGATGAGCATACATGAGTCTACTGCCGACACGCGTGTGGTGGGCACGTCGGTGAAGTAGTACACGGTTTTCTCAATAGAGGTGTAGGCATTGAGGTTGCGGCCATATTCCACACCGATGCTCTGCAGGTATTCCTGGAGGCTGTTGCCCTGGAAGTGCTCAGAGCCATTGAAGGCGAGGTGCTCCAAGAGGTGAGCCAGACCGCGCTGGTCGTCGTTTTCGTTGATAGAGCCTACTTTCTGTGCGATGTAGAAGCTGGCTACATGCTCAGGGAAACTGTTGTGTCGGATGTAATAAGTCAGACCATTGTCCAAATGGCCTATTCTCACATCTTTGTCTACCGGGATAGGTGGCATCATCTGAGCCATGGCCTGTCCGGCAGTAAGCAGCACGATGGCTGCAGCAAAAAACTTCTTAAGTTTCATAATAGCTGATGTTGGTTTATATATATAATAATGTGTATTTATTCTTCTTTCATAAACTTGATGCTGCAAAAGTAGCACATTTCTAACGACAAAGCAAGCATTTGGGAAGTTTTTTCCCAAAATGCCTGCATTCTTAACATTAAACTAACATTCCACTAACATAACCTAACATTAGGTTCTGTTTTTCAGCCCTTCGCTTTCAGAAAACTGTTCATCCAGCTACCACGATAGAGGCGGATGAGGAACAGGATGCCGCGGAAAGTCAGTTCGGTGGCCATGGCTATCCATACACCTTCCAGGCCGAAGCGCTGCGAGAGGGCATAGGCCAGGGTGAGGCGCACCAACCACATTGTTCCTAAGTTGATGGCGGCAGGCTTGAAGGTGTCGCCGGCTCCCACGCAGACACAATAGGTCACGATGCTGGCAGCAAAGAACGGTTCGGCAAAAGCCTCTATGCGAAGACAGCGTGTGCCTAAGTCGCAGATGGCGTCGACGGGAGAGAGTACTGCCATCATGCCCGGTGCAAAGAGATACATGACAACACCCATCACTGCCATTACGCCCATGCCGAGACCCACCGTCATGTAGGCAAAATTGCGGCACAAGTCGATGCGGCCAGCGCCATGGGTCTGACCGACGAGCGTGGTGGCGGCATCGCCTATTCCGTAGCCAGGCATATAGCACAGGCTCTCGGCGGTGATGGCAAATGAGTGGGCGGCAATGGCGATGTTGCCCAATGGCGCCACTATCATGGTGCTGACAATCTGTGCACCGCTCATCAGGATGTTCTGTATGGCCAAGGGAATGCTTATCTTGAAGGCATTGCGCACGTATTCGCGTACCCAGCTGAAGCGAATCTTGTCCTGACGCAGGTTGAGAATCTTGTTGTGGCAGGCTGCCTGCCAAAGGTTGGGCAGCGAGATGCAGACATAAGCCAGGGCGGTTCCGAAGGCTGCGCCCACCACGCCCATGTGCAGCACATAGATGAAGATGTAGTTGAACACGACGTCGCACAGGCAGATTAGAATTGCCATGACGCTGGGCGTGTGCATGTTGCCTGCGGCCTTGAGCATCATGCCCGACATGTGGTACAGGTAGACAAAGGGCAGCACGAGGCTGTAGACCAGGAAATAGGCCGATGACTTGTCGGCAATGTCATCGCCTCCGCCCAACCAGTGGGGCAGGGGAGAATGAATGCCCACGCCGATGAGGGCTATCAGGATGCTGAAGATGATGCCGCAGAGCAGCGAGTGGCGAAACACCTGGCGTGCTTTGCCGAAGTCGTTGGCTCCGATGAAGTGGGCTACCTGCACTGAGAAACCAGTGGCAAAGGCACTCAGCAGGCTGCCGATAAGCCAGGTGGTGGACTCGATGAGTCCGATGCTCGCTGAAGCCTCTGCACCCAAATGTCCCACCATAGAGGCGTCGATAAAGAACATCATGACGGTGGAAATCTGTGCCAGCATGGAGGGAATACTCAAGCCTACGATGAGGTTCAGTTTCTCACCGCGGTGCATGGAGCGTCCTGCCCGTATCGATTCCATCAGATATTCTGTCTTTTTGCTATATAACATAATGTTTGTACTGCCATTTATTGTTTTCTGTTGAACTGCCCGGTAGAACAGTCAAAGCGAGAAAATGGCGATCCCTCCTAAAAGGAATCGCCATTTTTATGATTTGAATGTTAAATTTCTATTTATCCCAAAATACAAGATCTTATCACCTTTAAACAAAACCTCTATCTATTGGGTTGAATTCAGCGGATAAGAAAAAGAGAATCTTGAAAACTCTTTTCTATATCCTGACTTCATTCACTTTTCGTCGTCCTTGAATAACAATCTCTTATTTACCTTTAGATTCTAATACCTGTCGTCCTTGAATAACAATCTCTTGTTTACCTAAAACTAATAACCTATCACAATCTATTACCTAACTAAAAACCTAAAACTTATAATTCTGGTGCAAAGGTACTACTATTCTCGAAATCTGCAATACTTTAGCGCATATTTTTGCATGAAAATAACATTTTTTTTGCTTATAAGCCCCAAATGTGTGCGAACACATACACTTGTTTATTCTTTGAAACATATTTTTAGAATTCGGATTTCAGGAGTTTTCTTAAGGAGTTAAAGGAGTTAAAGGAGTTAAGGAGTTAAGACAACAGCTTTGTGGGCTTGAAATTAAACATTAAACTGAATCCACTTGAAAAAGTAGAAACTCACATTTTTTGTCTTTGTGACTTGTTGATAATCAATAGCTGGTTTTCGTAAAATAGACTTTTCAGGTGGACTCAGCTCCTTATAATAAAATAATAAAAAAGTCCTGTGCCGAAGAAGCACAGGACTTTCTGTATGGAGGAATAGAATTATTTCTTAATCCATTTACCATCGGTGTACCAACCCTTGAGCACAATCTCGAATTTGAGCATTGAGTAAGCAGGAATGGTTAAACTGCTGCTCTGGCTGGAACCATAGCCGAGAGTGTAAGGCATGTAAACCATCCAGTGGTCGCCGATATGAGTCATTTTCATCAGGGCAGTGGCAAATCCGTCGACAACGCCCTTCACAATGAAATTGCTGGTCTGAGCCTTGTTGACATCATAGTCGCCGGTGAAGTTGTGGTCGAAGACATAGTCGTTCTTCAGCATGCCCTTGTAGCTGACCATCACCGAGTCAGTGTAGAGAGGGCGCACGGCAGAACCTTCGCCCTGCTGCATCACCTGCACCACGATGTTGTCTTCCTGCTCATTGACGGTAGGAGTGACAGGCTGGTTCTCCATACTCCAATTGCGGTAGACGTGCCATCCGTTGGCTTCTCCCTCCTGCTTGGCCTTGACGAGAATCTCGGCAAAAGCCGTCTTGTTCTTTGCCTGCCAGTCGTCGTACTCGGAGTCGGTGTTTTCGTCAGTCTCGCTGCATGATGCCAGCACAATAGCCGACATCATGAGCAGAAACAGATATTTCAAATTCTTCAAATTCATCTATGTGTATTTGATTTTTTATCGTTTAGAAGTCCTTGATCTCCTTGCCAAGCTTCTTCAGTACGCTCGTGATGCTCACACGGTCCTCGATGATGCCGCGAAGCTCGCTGATGGCAACACGCTCCTGCTTCATCGTGTCACGATAACGCAGAGTAACCTTGTGGTCGTTAGGAGTATCGTGGTCTACTGTGATACAGAACGGAGTACCGATGGCATCCTGACGACGGTAGCGCTTGCCGATAGAGTCCTTAGGATCGCCATAGTGGGTGTTGAAGTGGAACTTCAGCTCGTCAACGATCTCGTGAGCCAACTCGGGCAGGCCGTCCTTCTTGTCGAGTGGGAATACGGCACACTTCACAGGAGCCAATGCCTCAGGCAACTTCAGAACCACGCGGCTCTCGCCGTTCTCGAGCTTCTCCTCGCAGTAAGAGTGGCACATCACGCTGAGGAACATACGGTCTACGCCGATAGAAGTCTCTACATCGTAAGGCACGTAGCTCTCGTTCTTCTCAGGATCGAAGTACTTGATGGAGCGGCCGCTGAACTTCTCGTGCTGAGAAAGGTCGAAGTTGGTACGGCTGTGAATGCCCTCTACCTCCTTGAAGCCAAATGGCATCTTGAACTCGATGTCGGTAGCAGCGTTGGCATAGTGAGCCAGCTTCTCGTGGTCGTGGTAGCGATAGTTCTCGTTGCCCATGCCGAGTGCCTCGTGCCATGCCAGACGAACCTTCTTCCAGTACTCAAACCACTTCATCTCGGTGCCAGGCTGGCAGAAGAACTGCATCTCCATCTGCTCGAACTCGCGCATACGGAATACAAACTGGCGAGCCACTACCTCGTTGCGGAATGCCTTACCTATCTGGCAGATACCGAAAGGAAGCTTCATGCGGCCTGTCTTCTGAACGCTCAGGTAGTCGACAAAGATACCCTGGGCTGTCTCAGGACGCAGATAAACCTTGCTGGTAGCATCGCTCGCTGCACCCATCTGGGTAGAGAACATCAGGTTGAACTGACGAACGTCTGTCCAATTCTTGGTGCCGCTGATAGGGCATACGATGCCCTCGTCCTCGATGATCTGCTTCAGCATCTCGAGGTTAGGACCCTGCATGGCCTCGGTGTAGCGGGCATGAAGGTCGTCGAACTTCTTCTGATTCTCCAAGACGCGAGGATTGGTGGCGCGGAACTGAGCCTCGTCGAAGCTGTCGCCGAAGCGCTTCTTAGCCTTGGCGATCTCCTTGGCGATCTTCTCCTCGTATTTGGCCATGTGGTCCTCGATGAGCACATCGGCGCGATAACGCTTCTTCGAGTCGCGGTTGTCGATCAATGGATCATTGAACGCATCCACGTGACCTGAAGCCTTCCAAACAGTAGGGTGCATAAAGATGGCTGCGTCGAGACCCACAATGTTCTCGTGCAGCAATACCATGCTCTGCCACCAGTACTGCTTGATATTGTTTTTCAGCTCGACACCGTTCTGACCATAGTCGTAAACGGCTGCCAAACCATCATAAATTTCGCTACTTGGAAACACGAAGCCATACTCTTTGCAATGGCTTACAATCTTCTTAAAAACATCTTCTTGTGCCATGATGAAATCTTATATTTTTCAAATTTTCGGCAAAGATACGCCTTTTTCTCGAATTTTCTTTGTATTTTTGCCTAAAATATATAAAATAAGTATTAAAAGCTATCTATGAGCGACGAAATTAAAGACAAAGACGAACTTCAGAAGGGTGGTGAGCCACAAGATTTGGATGCGGCTGAACAGCATTCCGACTACAAGCCTGTCAACAGGTTTGACGCTTCGGCGGTGCGCCATCTTAGCGGAATGTACCAGAACTGGTTCCTCGACTATGCCTCCTATGTGATTCTCGAGCGTGCCGTGCCTCATATCGAGGACGGACTGAAGCCCGTGCAGCGACGCATACTGCACTCGATGAAGAGAATGGACGACGGAAGATACAACAAGGTGGCGAATATCGTGGGACACACCATGCAGTTTCACCCGCATGGTGACGCCTCTATCGGCGACGCACTCGTACAGATGGGACAGAAAGACCTGCTCATCGACACACAGGGAAACTGGGGAAATATCCTCACCGGCGACCGTGCGGCGGCTTCACGATACATAGAGGCACGTCTGTCCAAGTTCGCGCTCGACGTGGTGTTTAATCCCAAAACAACCGACTGGCAGCTCTCCTATGACGGCCGCAACAAGGAGCCTATTACGCTCCCCGCCAAGTTCCCCTTGCTGCTGGCACAGGGAGCAGAGGGCATTGCCGTAGGTCTGAGCAGCAAGGTGCTGCCACACAACTTCAATGAGCTTTGCGATGCTGCCGTACACTATCTCAAGGGCGAGCCTTTCACCATCTATCCCGACTTCCCTACGGGTGGAGCCATCGATGTGGGCAAGTATAACGACGGACAGCGTGGAGGCGTGCTGAAGGTGCGTGCCAAGATAGACAAACTCGACAACAAGACGCTTGTCATCACCGAGATTCCTTTCAGCAAGACCACCGGAAGCCTCATCGACTCCATCACCAAGGCGGTGGAGAAGGGAAAGATAAAGGCCAGAAAGATAGAGGACGTTACCTCTGCCAACGTGGAAATCCTCGTCCATCTGGCTCCCGGAACCTCTTCCGACAAGACCATGGACGCACTTTATGCCTTCAGCGACTGCGAGATCAACATCTCGCCCAACTGCTGTGTCATCGAGGACAATAAGCCTTGCTTCCTCACCGTGAGCGATGTGCTGCGCCACAGCGTAGACCGCACCATGGGACTGCTGCGCAAGGAGCTGATGCTGCGCAAGGGCGAACTGGAGGAGCAACTCTTCTTCTCCTCGCTCGAGCGTATCTTCATCGAGGAGCGCATCTACAAGGAGCGCAAGTTCGAGCAGAGCAAGAGTCAGGACGAGGTTGTGGCCTTTATCGCCTCGAAGCTGGAGCCTTTCAAGGACAAGCTCTTCACAGCCGTAGTCGACGGAAAAGGCAAGGTGGAGTATGCATTCCACAGAGAGATAACACGCGAGGACATTCTGAAACTCCTTGAAATCAAAATGCAGCGCATCCTGAAATATAATAAGGACAAGGCCGACGACCTCTTGCTGAAAATCAAAGCCGAGCTGGCTGAGATAGAGAACGACCTCGCCCACATGACTGATGTCACCATCAACTGGTTTGAATATCTCAAGACCAAGTATGGCAAGGCGCATCCACGACGCACCGAGATAAGAAACTTCGACACCATCGAGGTGACCAAGGTGGTGGAGGCCAATCAGAAGCTCTACATCAACCGACAGGAAGGATTCGTGGGTACAGGACTGAAGAAGGATGAGTTGGTGTGCAACTGTTCCGACCTCGACGATATCATCATCTTCTATAAGGACGGAAAGTTCAAGGTGACCAAGGTGGCCGACAAGATCTTCGTGGGAAAGAACATCCTTCATGTGCAGGTGTTCAAGAAGAACGATAAGCGCACCATCTACAACTGTGTGTATCGCGACGGCAAGCAGGGCGAATATTTCATCAAGCGATTCAACGTGACGTCGATGACACGCGACAAGATGTACGACATCACGCAGGGAACGCCCGGAAGCCGGGTCATCTATTTCACGGCCAACCCCAACGGCGAGGCTGAAATCATCAAGATAACACTGGATCCAGACCTCTCGAAGAAGCGACAGAGCATCTTTATCGAGAAAGACTTCTCGGATATTATCATCAAGGGACGTGCCGCCAAGGGCAATCTGCTCACCAGGCGAACCATCCGTCGCATTGGTCTGAAGAGTCATGGCCACAGTACCTTGGGAGGAAGAAAGGTGTGGTTCGATCCTGATGTCAACCGTATCAATTACGACGAGAACGGACGTTTCCTCGGCGAGTTTAATGACGATGAATATATCTTGGTGGTTCTCGACAATGGCGAGTTCTATATCACCAACTTCGACCCCAACAACCACTATGAGGACAATATCCTGCGACTGGAAAAGTGGGACGAGCATAAGATATGGACTGCTGTTCTCTATGATGCCGACAACGAAGGCTATCCTTACATCAAGCGATTCACCATGGACGCTGCCAAGCGCCATCAGAACTTCCTTGGCGAGAATGTCAACAGCAAGTTGATTCTCCTTACCGATACAGTTTATCCTCGTATCAAGGTGACTTATGGAGGTGTGGATGCTGTGCGTCCTGCCGAGGAAATCGACGCCGAGCAGTTTATCGCACAGAAGAGTTTCAAGGCTAAGGGAAAACGACTCTCTACCTGGAACATAGGTTCTATAGAGGAAATAGAGCCGACCCGTTTCCCAGAGCCTGCAGATACAGCCGATGCAGCCGAGGGCGATGAGACGACAGCCGAGGGCGATGCTGCCGACGGCAAAGTGTCGTCCCGGACAAAGGCAAAATCATCCGACGAGAACCTCGACCCTGATGCCGGCAAGAGCCAGCAACAGATTATCGATGAGCTGACAGGACAGACAAGCCTCTTCGACGATAAGAACTTTACTGCGGAAGACGAAAAAGACCGCGACTGGCTGAAGGATCAATAGGGGAGTTGCTTCAGGAGTTAAAGAAGAAACTTCCTTCCCCATAAAGAAAGCCGCCCCAGAAGCTTAAAGCTATCTGTGGCGGCTTAAAAGAAAAGATTTACCCTGTATTATTACTCAATAATAATCAAAACTCTGCGGCATTCCTCCTTTGAACAGCCGTTGCTGTCGCCAATGGCCTTCTCCAACTTGATGTCGAAGCCCTTGATGCCTTGTTTCTTCAGGAAGTTGACAACATTGTTCAGACGACCCTCGCTGAGTTTGTAGTTCTTTGAAGAAACTCCGTCCGATGAAGCCTCACCGATGATGGTAAGCTTGTAGTCGCCCTGTTCCTTCAGGGTGTTGATAAACTTCTTCAAGCGAAGTCTTTCCTGAGTCGTGATGTTGGTCTTGTCTACGGTGAAGAATACCTCGTAAGACTTCACCTTCTTCGACTTCTCGCAGTCGTCGAGCAATGACTGCAGCTCGGCATTGTCCTTGCGGCAAGCCTTCAGACTCTCAGACAATCCGTCGTATGCACGCTGCTTTTCAGCCAATTGCTTTTCGTAGGCTTCCTTCATTTCGGCCTGATCTCTCAGAGCCTTGTAGTAGCGGGCCTTGTTGCTTGGCATCACCTTGCTGACGAAGTTGAAGCGAAGAACCACTCCTGCACTGTACATTCCTTTAGGAGTCAAGTCCTTGTTGAGAGGCAGATAGCTGTATTTGCCGAATACGCCTGCTGTCCAGCGAGAGGAAAGGTCGTATTCCAACGACAGGGTTGCCGGGATATACATCGCATCTACATGTTCGTTGAAGGCATGACTCTTCATGTAGTTGTGGGTGTAGACGTTGTAGTATCCTTCACCCTTGGCAACAGCCATCTCTCGGTAAGAGAAGGTGGTGGAGTTGCGGCTCCAACCGCGCAGATAACCGACACCGACTCCCAACCAGAGGTTGAGCTGCTGAGCCTTGCGGTTGTGCCAGAACTCCATGATGTTGAAGTCTACATTCAGGTCGGCCATGGCGTACTGCATGGTATAGCGGTTCTGGAATCTGTCCATCTTGGTCTCCAAGGTCGTAGGATAGGTTTTTCCTGTAGAAGGATCTTTTATCTCATAATCCCTGTTCGTTGTGGTAGAGAGCATGCCCTTGTCTGTCGACCTCAGCATGTCGTACTCTAAGTTCAAACCCAGTCTTACCCAGGGCTTGATATTGTATTTCACTCCGACACCTCCGAAGGGCATGATGTGCTTTCTTTTAGCTATATCGTCCATACCCCTCATGCCATGATACAGAGTTCCTCCTCCCTGGATGTAAACCGACCAAGTGTGAGTACGCACCGTATCATTGTAGGTTTGTGCTTGGAGTGTGGCAGCCGTCGCTAAGACGGCGACTGCCATGGTTAAACGTTTTATTCTCATAATTGTAACTGCTTTGAATTTGTAATGCGGTAGCATATTGGCATGAGATGTTCATGCTCTTTCTGCAGATTCTTACTTATTCGGGATACTCGAAAGATGGAGTTCCTGTTGCATCAGCATCATTTTGCAAGTAAAAGTTGCACTTCAAAACCGACATGATGACTCCATCTTTATAGGTAGTCAAGTTAAGCAATGTGTTGCTGACTCCTCCATAGGAATAGGAGAGGCTATTCTTTCCTTTGGCATCCACGTAAAGGATGTGTAAGATGTTCTTAACGGTTGAAGTTATATTATAATTCATCTGCTCTGGCACTTTGGCTATTCTGATAACCTTCTTGCCGTTGGCGAGTTGCATGGGCTGGAGTGTACCTGCCACAACTTCTGTTGTTGAAACAACTTGCTCGGTATTTACCTTGATTAAGTTGTTGTTCTGTACCGTGCCTGTATAAGCTGAATAGTAGGCGTAGCACAGGATAGTAGGCTTCTGTACCTCAAGCATGTCTGAGATGATTTTCTTCAGAGTTGGGTCTGCTGATACTGCTGCCCACATCGCTGGTTCCATGTATACAGAGGTCTTGTCGGCTGGATCCTGATAGATGCCGTTGTCGGCAGCCATCTTTTCCAACTGCTTGAGCATGGCCTGTGAGTTGGCGTCCTGCTTGTCCTTCAGCTCTTTAATGGCTGTAGTAAGGGCATTCTGCAACTTGGTGTTAGATTTTACTACCTTGCTAACTCCTTTAGCGATAGCAGTGTTGAGAGCTACGGTCTGTGCGGTGATAGCATCAACCACTCCTGCGATGACAAGGTTCATGTCGGTTGTCTGCTGTGTGATGGCACTCTTTATGCCGTTCTCCAAGCCTGTGATAGAGCCCTTAATCTCGCCTCCCTGTGTGGTGATGGCTGTTCCGATAATGCCGCCCTGTTGGTTTACTGCTGCCACAATAACGTCACCGTTCTGACCGATGGCTGTAACGATCTTGCCGCCCTGCTGCTCTATCATCTCCTTCAGAGCAATGAGCTGGTTCTTCATGCCGTTTTCCATGTTGACGATGGCTGTTGTGTTGTCACTCAACTTAACGGTGAGTTGTCCTGTCATGTCATCGATGCTACCCTTTACTGCTGTGTAGCCCGTGGTGATGTTGGTGTTCACGTTGTCGATGGCGGTCTTCAGGTTGCTGAGTTCTGTCTTGATTTCGCCAAGTGAAGTGTTGTTGCTTCCAAGTTTGTTCTCCACTGATGTGAGACGGAGATCGAGCGTGGTATTAATCTTATCGTTAACTACCTTAATCTCTGCCAGTCCTGCACCTACAGTGGTGTTGATGGCCTCAAGCTTTGTGCCTAACGTCAAGGTCTGGCTCTTCAACTCGGTTGTGAGGTCGAGGATGCTACTCTTGAGCTGTGCTGCGATGAGTGAGCCGTTGGTGTCGATGGTGAGGCGGAGCAGTTTGCTCTGTGCTTCGAACGTATCGCTCAAATTACCAATAGCAGTTACAATCTTTTTGCCATGGTTGTCGATATTGGTATTCAACTCGGTGAAACCATTAACAAGCGTAGTGTTGATCTGAGCAAGACCTGCCTGAGTGGTCTCTTCAAGAAGCTTAATGGCACCTGTATTCTCGTTAATTTCTACCTTGATGTCTGCGAGACCAGTCTGTACTGCTAAGGTAAGTGCATTGAGACGTTTAGCCAGACTATTTGATTGGTCGTTGATTGCTTGGATGATGGCATCAGCCTTAGCCACGATGGTAGCATTGAGGAGCTTGCCAGTGGTGTCAATCTGCAGGCGCAGAACCTCTCCATTCTTGTTCATAGCGGTCACAATCTTATCGCCATTTTCGTTCATTGTGGTCTTGATAGCTGTGAAGCCATCGATCAATGTAGCATCTATCTTCAGCAAGCTGGTATTGAGATTGCCTAAGCTACCCTGAGTGTTGTCATCGAGGAGCTTGATGGCACCAGTGTTCTTGTCTATTTCCACCTTGATGTTTGCCAAACCTGTCTCTATAGCTGTTGTCAGTGCATTGAAACGAGACTCCATGCTTGCTGTCTGGTCGTTGATAGCCTTGATGATAGCATCAGCCTTGGCGATTAAGGTAGCATTGAGAAGCTTGCCTGTGGTGTCAATCTGCAGGCGCAGAACCTCAGCATTTTCGCTCAATGCGGTCACCATCTTATTGCCATTATCGTCTATCGTAGTTTTGATGGCTGTGAAGCCGTTGAGCAGTGTGGTGTTGATGGTGTTGAGACCTGCCTTGAGGCTCTCACCCTGTGCGGTGATAGCACCCGTGTTCTTGTCAATTTCCACCTTGATGTCGGCCAATCCGCCCTTCACGGCAGCTGTCAAGGCTGCTATGCGCTCAGCCATGGTGTTGCCCTGGTTGTTGATAACGTCTACAAGAGCATTGCCAGAAGCCAAGATCTGGGCTGAGATAAGCTTTCCTGTGGTGTCAATCTGCAGGCGTAGGATCTCGCCATTCTGGTTCATGGCATATACGATGGCTTCGCCCTGGGCAGTAATCTGTCCGGTGAGTGTGGTCAATTGTGCGGTTAAGGCTTCGAAACCATTAAATAAAGATGTGTTGATGTCTTTAAGACCATTCTTTGTATTCTCACTCAATACTGTGATGGCACCCGTGTTGGCATCTACTGCCAACTTAATGTCTGCCATGCCGTCTCTCAACAATGTGTTGAGGGCGTCAAAGCGCTCTTTCAGCGTCTTGTTCAAGTTATTGACTGCATCTACCAGTGCCGAGTAGTCATTGATAAATGTGTTTCCACCATAATCGACAGTAGGTTCAGTTACGTCCGTACATGCCGACAAGCTCAAGGCTGCTATGAGCAACATAGGATAAAACTTCTTTTTCATAATTAATTTAGGTTTTAAGCTCCACTTTTCCTTATACACCTTTTAAATATATTTACTTTCATATATCTTATTACAATATAATATAAAAAAGGGAAGCAGTTAATAAAATAGGTTATTACTTTCGACTGCAAAAATAAGTAAAAACCAATCAACGGGAGTGAACCTCAGTTTTTTGTTGTGAACCTCAGTTTTTTAACGTGAACGTGCGGTGGATTCAGTATTTTTTAACTAAATCCACCGCACGTTCACGTTGATTTTGTTTCTTTCAACCAGTTTTTGTACCTATATTGTGCTTTTATATCATTTTTCCCTCCATACGGATAAGGTTGTTGAATATCCCTATTTGCGGAAGTTGAGTAAAGCGAAAGTCGAGTAAAAAAGGTAAAAAGTTCAGCTCACATACTTCTCTATCAGGTCGTAGTCGAAGTCTTTGAGTCGCTTTCTGGCATTGGTGAGTCCCCATCTGTTCTTGAAACCGCACAGCTCGGCAGCGGCTTCCTGTCCTAAGTTGGCGGTGGTGTCCGACTCCATGAGGCGCTCATAGTGGCGTATACGGAAGGCGTTGACCAGTCGATAGAAGCCCACCTGGGTGATGAAGGTACCTGCCAAGGTGTGATTCATGGCGCTGACATCGCGTACTACCTCTATTCTCTTCAGACTGGGCTCTAAGTATCTCTTGCTGACGATGGTGAGTACCTCGTCCTTCACCGATTCCCAGTTTTCTTGTTCCATCTGCAGTCGTAGTTTCTCCTTATTATATGTGATGAGTTTTGGCTCATCGGATGTGTCGTCTATAGGGGCTTCTTCTAATACTTGACCATCTGCCGTCTGTACGATTTTCTCAAATAATTCTTTCTCCTGCAAGATTTGCTCCATGTTTTCGTTTTCTATGAAGTCCATATTGTTTTTATTTTGCTCAGAGTGAATCGTTTTGTTGGGGTGCAGAATGCGGCAGAGGAACTGAACCTGCCATGCTGCCATAAATAGGTCAATATATGCTTTGACCATTTGGTTGTCAAGAATAAACAGGACCCACATTATGAGAAGCCCTAAGGCTGGCAAGTGCAATATCTTCTTGGCAAAGGAGAAGGGGAAGTCGGATTCGTTGGAGTAGTTCTGTGTGTGGTAACTATCTACTTTCTTAATAAGCCATTTACACTCCTTGAAGAGATGGATGGAAAGTAGGATGCTGACACCTCCCATGGCAATCTCCCATGTTAACTTGTAGGGGATGAGTAGATTGTTCTGATGGAAAAAGACGATAAATAAAAGCCCACCCAGCAATAGGAACGGGGTGACGAAATAGGTCACTGCCGACCATTGACGCCAAGGTTTATCCGTTTGGAAATAGCGATGGTAGAGTATGGTGAAGCATACGGGATAGTAGAGTATACCGAAGCTACGGGCAAATAGCCAGGTTCCTGGGTCGCCAGGACACAATACGTAAGGCAACTGCAAAGCCGTTGCTGTGTAAAAGAATGTCATCTGTCGGCGAGCAGGGTAGAAGAAGTCGCCCCCCCATTTGTCGAACGGATGACACATGTGAAACCATCTGACAACGCCACATATCACGCCAGACAATATATAGGTATAGCATGCTAATGAGTAGAAGTCTTCTGGTTGAGTAAAAATAGTAGGAATATTCATCTGTGATATCATCTTTTTTAGTTAGTAATTCTGGTTTCGCAAGTTGGGAAGTAATTGTAACAGAACTTGCTAAAGTTCTTTGAGGTATAGATTCGCTCCATTATCTCAGTTTGCAAAAATAGTAATAAAATTGCGAAAAAGCAAGCAACTTCCAAGTTTTTTGTCTTTTTCTTCTTCTAATTGAAATATAAGTTGTATCTTTGCACTCGCAAATGCGCTTGTGGCGAAATTGGTAGACGCGCTAGACTTAGGATCTAGTGGTTCAGGCCGTGTAGGTTCGAGTCCTATCAGGCGCACCCAAGGGGATCCTAACTGCTTGCTAAGTAGTTAGGATTTTTATTTTAATATTTTTGGCAACGTTTTGGCAACGTATTTCGATGCTAATCTATAGAGGTTGCCAAAAGCAAGGTATCATTTCACATACTTTCACACTATTTCATACCATTGCCCAACGCAACTACTCAACCTTTCTTTGTTATATCTTGTTAAAGATTAATCTGTAGATACATATTTATAAATAGAAATCACTATATTTGCATTCAAAGCAACAAATTGAATGTTATGGAAGATTTAAACCAACTAAAATTGGTCTTAGTAAAAAAGAAAAAGACCAACAAATGGCTTGCAGAACAGTTGGGAGTAAACCAAGCAACTGTTTCTAAGTGGTGCACCAACACCACACAACCAGATCTTATGACTTTGAAAAAGATTTCAGAGTTGTTAGATGTCAGCGTAAGTGAAATTATCAACTTCGATTAAACAAAGAAGAAGCTATGAGTAAATTTAACGAAGCAACAAGAGTTCAAATGCCAGCAATGGTTCACTTAACTCGATTAGGCTATTCTTATTTCGGAAAGATAAGCGAGGATATGGCAGGGACAGTTTATGACCCTGATACAAATATTTTGACGGAGGTTTTCAAAACACAGTTCTTCAAATTGAATCCATCTGCAAAGCAAGATGGATTCAAAAATATCTTGCGCTCCATTAGACAAGAATTAAAGAACGACGACCTTGGTAAGTCTTTCTATAAAAGGTTACAAGCTGTATCTCCCATTAAATTAATAGACTTCGAAAATCCTCAAAACAACACTTTCCATTTTACAGCTGAGTTCACTTGCAAGAATGGTCAAGATGAATTCCGCCCAGACATCACTTTGTTTGTCAATGGTTTACCTCTTTGCTTCGTGGAGGTAAAAAAGCCAAACAACCATGGGGGAATGGTGGCTGAAAGTAAGCGAATGAATCAAGAGCGTTTCCCTAACAAAAAGTTTCGTAGCTTCATCAACATCACACAGTTGATGATATTTTCCAATAATATGGAATATGATTCAATGGGAGGAATTGTTCCTATCCAAGGAGCTTTCTATTGCACTGCTGCAAGAGAAAACGCACCTTTCAATTGCTTCCGTGAAGAGAATCCTTCTAATCTTCCAGTAGCACCTTATCATGCCAATTATCCATATAAGGAAATCAACCAAGAGGAAGAGAAACAAATCTTGGCAGACTTCAATTGTCAAGTAATTCATCATACTCCTGAGTATCAAACCAATCTTGGCATCAACACTCCTACGAATCGCATACTTACCTCCATGTGTAGTCCTGAGCGGTTGCTCTTTATCATCAAGTATGGCATCGCATACGTTAAAATGGAGAAAGAGGTAGATGGGAAAATTGAAAGTACAGACCAAAAGCACATCATGCGCTATCAGCAGATGTTTGCTGCACTCGCCATTCGCCAGCAACTCTCTGATGGAGCTACTTCTGGTGTAGTTTGGCACACGCAAGGTAGTGGTAAGACGGCCCTGTCCTTTTATCTTACCTATGTCCTGTCCGACTATTACGCCAAGAAGAATATGGTGGCGAAATTCTACTTCATCGTAGATAGAATAGACCTGTTGGAACAAGCCACCCAAGAGTTTGAGGCTCGTGGGCTCGTTGTCTCAACAGCCAATACTCGTGCTGAACTGATGGCTCAGTTCCGCAATAACCATGCGCAAGAAGGAACCAGTGGACAGCAGGAGATAACAGTTGTGAATATCCAACGCTTTGCCGAAGATAAGCAAAAGGTGGAGCTTCCTGCTTACGCTACCAATCTACAGCGTATATTCATCATGGACGAGGCACACCGTGGCTACAAACCAGGTGGCTGTTTTCTTGCCAATCTTTTTGATGCAGATCCAAGTTCCATCAAGATAGCTTTGACAGGAACACCTTTGCTTAAGAAAGATTGTGCTTCGAGTGTGGTCTTCCAACGCTACTTCCATACCTATTATTATGACCGTTCCATTGCTGACGGATATACATTAAAGATAATCCGTGAGGATATAGAGACCTCGTACAAGGAACGTCTGTCTGAGGTTTACGATAAGTTGGAAACTCTTGTACATAAGAAAGACATCAAGCGTTCACAAATCATAGAGCACGATAGTTATGTCGGGGAGTTAGCTCGTTACATTGCTGACGACTTAACCAAATTCCGCAAGATACAAGGTGATGATACACTTGGAGGCATGGTTATTTGCGAGACAAGCGAACAAGCAAGGAAGTTATATGAGGCTTTTCTAAACTTCTCGGATGGTGGCTTTGCTAATACACTTGACAATGGATATGCCAAGCCTATCCAAATCAAAATGGATGGTCAAGAGTGGATGGTAGCCAATGCCATACCGATGCCAGGTTATAAGAAGCATCCATTGAAAGTAGGACTCATCTTGCACGATAGCGATGACAAGGAAACTCGCAAGCAAATTATCAAGGACTTCAAGAAGAACATGAGCATCGACTTGCTTATTGTCTTCAATATGCTCTTGACCGGTTTCGATGCGCCACGCTTAAAGAGACTTTATTTTGGTCGCAAGCTCCGTGACCATAACCTTTTGCAGGCACTCACACGTGTCAATCGACCATACAAGAACAATCGTTATGGGTATGTCATCGACTTTGCTAACATCAAGCAAAATTTTGAAGAGACCAACGAAGCTTACCTCAAAGAGTTGAACCGATTTAACAATCCAGACGAAGTGGATGGCAATCATACCACCGATACTTTCTCACAGGTTATAGAAGACCCTGAGGAATTGATTCGACAGATGAAAGATGTACGCCAAACATTGTTTGATTACACGACAAACAATGTAGAGGAGTTTTCGTCTGAGATTTCTTCCATCGAAGACAAGCAAGTGCTGATCGACTTGAAGAAAGCGCTGGTTTCAGCCAAGGATTGTGCCAATATAGTACGTACATTCGGTGATGACAGCTTGAAGGATGCTTTCAGTAAGGTTGAGCTAACAAAGCTCCCTGACATGCTAAAGGAAGTGCAACACCACATCGACATCATCAACCAAAAGGAAGCCTTTGCGGTTTCTGACGAGACCAAACAACTCGTCAATGAAGCAATGGAAGACATCCGCTTCAATTTCTCAAAAATTGGAGAGGAAGAAATGAAAATGATAGCTGGTGGTCAAGAGTTGCAAGACAAATGGGCTTTAGCTATTCATAAATTCACTGAGAATACAGACCCTGACGATCCTGAATATATCACTCTGCGTGATGCCTTCTTACAAAGGTTCAAGGAGCATGGATTTGTCGTTGACAGTATTGCTAAGTTCAACCAAGAAAGCAAGGAACTGGATGAAATCATTGAGCGATTGGTAAAATTGCAGGAAAGCAACAACCGCTTGCTGAAGAAATACAATGGCGACACCAAGTTTGCCAATGTCCACAAGCGAATCCACGAAGAAAACCAACGAAGATTGAAAGAGCATAAGCCATTCATCTTTAGTTATTATGACAATGACATCGTGGCGATACTTTCTGACATAAAATCAGAAATCGACCAGAAGGTTTACGACCGTGCAGACATTCTGAAGAAAGACGATTATTTCGAGATGACCGTGATGACTGAGATTGCTCAGTCGCTCTATCATTATCCAAACATAGAGCCACAGATGGAAGATTTTACTTTCATCCAGTCAAGGATAGCTCGCCAGTACATCAATCAATATAACAGAACATATCCAAGTAATAAAATATGAACATGACAATAAGAGAAAAGACCGTAGCCCTCATCGATGCCCTGAAAGCTACTTGCAAGACATACGGCATGGGCAATGACGGCAATGAGTATAAGATCATCACACAGGTATTCCTATATAAGTTCTTGAATGATAAGTTTGGCTACGCCATCAAACACTCGGAAAACCGCTATGCTCAGAAAATTCGCACAGCAGAGAAATGGGAAACAGCTTACAGCGAACTGAGTGACATGGAGCGCATGATGTTGTTGGCATCCTTGTCCCCAGACCTGCCACGCTTGAAGCCAGAGCACTTGATAGCCAACCTTTGGAACCAACAGGCAAAGGGTGATTTTGACTTCATCTTCGACAATACAATGAGCGACATTGCAGAGCAGAATCTTGCCATTTTCTCCACACAAACCACTCAAAACACGAAGATACCTCTCTTTGAGCCATTGACCCAATATGTGACTGATGTGGCTCAGCGAGCACCATTTGCACGTGCCATGGTGGATAAACTTGCTAATTTCTCTTTCGAGGAAGCATTTTCCGAGCATTACGACTTCTTTGCCAACATCTTTGAGTACCTAATCAAAGACTACAATACAGCTGGCGGCGGAAAATATGCAGAATATTATACTCCTCATGCCATCGCCACCATTATGGCTCGATTATTAGTGGGCGATCACGCCGACCTTCATAATGTTGAGTGCTACGACCCATCGGCAGGTACAGGAACTTTGCTTATGGCTCTGTCACATCAAATCGGTGAAGATCGCTGTACGATCTTTGCCCAGGATATTTCCCAACGAAGCAACAAGATGCTCAAACTCAACTTGTTGCTCAACGGTTTGGTATCTTCACTCGACCATGCTATTCAGGGCGATACACTTGTTTCAA
>OGMR01000379.1_pt1 | contig 22288 bp, 16 predicted proteins | sample 1573251 | NCBI WGS metagenome assembly OGMR01 (sample SAMEA2581979, study PRJEB24529) | metagenome | biome: Human gut stool | place: China | collected 2011
ACCGTTTTCAAATTAACCTCTTGATTTTATGACGAACTGGATTATTTTGATTGTCGCAGGATTCTTCGAATCGTGTTTCGCTTTTTGCTTAGGAAAAATGAAAGGAGTTGTAGGCCTCGAATATTACTTTTGGTGCATAGGTTTTCTAGCTTGTCTGGCTCTAAGTATGATACTTCTGGCAAAAGCCATACAGACAATTCCTATCGGTACGGCCTACCCTGTATGGACAGGAATTGGCGCTGTCGGTACAGTGATAGTAGGCATCGTCTTTTTCCATGAACCTGCAACTTTCGGTCGACTGTTTTTCGTTACGACATTAATTGCATCAATCATAGGTCTGAAAATGGTTTAATTAGAAATAAATAGCAATATATGTTCAAAGAGATAATGGCTGTCACCGAACACAACAACCTTAAATCGATACAGACAAAAAATAAATGAGAAATAAACTACAACCGTGTTCTTTACTATTCTCCGAGCTGTCGTTTTATCCACTCCATCACCACGGCCACGGCATAATGTTGTTCCTCATCGGTCAATTCTCGACCGGCCAGTATACGATGCCATTTTTCGAAACAACCTCGGCAACAACACCCGGTGGCATGTTGAGCTATAAATACGGGATGCCCGCGCATGGGAGTTTGTTTACCATCGTTGGGAATCACGGCCGGAGCCAATCGTTTACGAATAAAATCGGCGGCATGACGGGCAATCGTATCCACTCCTTTTTCTTTCAGATACACTATTTCCTTAGTCGTTAAACGAAATTTGCTGCGAAACCGGGACTGTGAAAGTCGTTCGAAAAGGTCTCCCCAATCATAGGAATTGGGTAAAGCCTCTGTTTTTTCGACAGAAGTCGATTCTGGGAATAACTCACCGCAGAAAAAATCGCTTCCTTTAACCTTTTTCATGAAACAAAAACGACAGATGTTGACCTACAAAATAATCTCCATTCCTACTTTTTGAGGTTTTAAACCACATTTTTCATAAAACGCCATAGCCGGTTCGTTGCAACACCACACATTTAAAGTGACATTGTAACACCCTTGTTCCTTAGCCAACCGAACCACCGCATCATAAATCACTTTACCCACACCATTGCCCCGTTGGCCTTCATCGACACACAAATCGTCGATATACAGAGTCTTTATGTCCGTGAGAATATGACTATCCCGATGTTGCTGAAAAATACAAAACGCATATCCCAAGACTCTATCTTTATCATCTGCCGCTACCAAAACCGGGGTATCGCAATCGGACATAATTTTTCTTAATTCTTCATCTGTATATTTTTTCTTCCCGGATTTAAATAAATCGGGGCGTCCTCGATGATGAATACTATTTACTTGTACCAAAAGTTTGTTTATCTGCTCTATATCCTTTTCTTCTGCAAACCTTATTATCATTGTGCTTATACTTTTTTTCATTACGAAGATACTGATTCTTGAATATAAAGAGAAATGTCACCGCCCCCAAAAATCTATCTTTCTCCAATCTCGTGGCACATATCACTCTGCGGAACAATCATCGAAGAATCAATAAAAAGGATATATTTCACTAATAATCAAACCAGTACAAATAAAAATTCATAAATATCAATCAAAATAAATACCCAAGAGCAAAGTATAATATATAGATTTTATCGAAAAACGATAATTATTTATTGATTTTCTTTTTGAATTAAAATTTTATATGTATGTTTGCACCATATTAAGAATGAAAGATAAACCAGTTACAATCCTTTTTATTCACAAAAAATCTATCTTTGTAAAAATAGAATGAAACAAACAATAAATAAAAACAAGGAACAATGAAAAAATTTTTCACCACGACATTCGCCTGCGTATTGGGCGTAATGATTGCAGGAATATTATTAACATTATTGTCCATCGCCGCATTAACCGGAATGGCGGTTTCGACAGAAACCGAATACACAGCGAAACCAAACACTATCATGAAATTGGATTTAGGTATCGTTACCGACCGTAGCCAAGAAGATTTCATGAGCGTTTTGTTTGGGAACCAACAAAAAACAGACGGTCTTGACAACATCATTAAAGCTATAAAAACAGCCAAGACAAACCCGAACATTGCCGGCATATACATCGATGCTAACGGCTCTTCCCTCGGTGTTGCCACTCTCGACCGCATACACCGGGCTCTGAAAGATTTCAAAGAGAGCGATAAATTCATCTATGCTTATGCCGACGACTACACACAACGCGAATATCTACTGAGTGCGGTAGCCGACAGTGTCGTTCTAAATCCGGTAGGAGCTATCGATTTCAGAGGGCTGGCAAGTCAAATAATGTTTGTAAAAGGGCTTTACGATAAATTGGGTATCGAAGTCCAAGTCCTAAAAGTAGGAACATACAAATCGGCGGTAGAACCTTATATCAACACGCAAATGAGTGAAGCGAACCGCGAGCAGACGATGGCCTACATGACTCCTATTTGGAATCATCTTCTCGAACAACTTTCGCAAGACCGAGACATATCGGTGGACCAGCTGAACAATCTGGCCGACACTCTATTGGTGACAGTCGATGCCAAAGAATTAATTGCCAAAGGATTGGTCGATACGTTAATGTACCGTCCTCAAATGAACGAATTTCTGAAAGCCAAAGTGGGAATAGATAAAGACGATGATTTAATCTTCGCATCAATCAACGAAGTAGCATCGATCAAGCAAGCCCCAAATAAAGCCAAAGACGAAATTGCTATCGTCTATGCCGAGGGAGGCATCGATATGGGTGAAACCAACGGAGTGAACACCGCCAAGCTGGTCGAAGATTTAACCAAAATACAAAACGATAAAAACGTAAAAGCAGTTGTTCTCCGGGTTAATTCTCCGGGTGGAAGTGCTTATGGTTCGGAACAAGTATGGGCTGCTATCGAAGCTATTAAAGCTGCCGGAAAACCAGTAGCCGTATCGATGGGCGATGTCGCTGCATCGGGTGGATATTACATCTCTTGCAATGCCGACCGTATCTTTGCAAATCCCACTACATTGACAGGCTCGATCGGCATTTATGGCCTAATCCCTAACTATAAAGGTTTATTGACTGGTAAATTAGGCCTTACATTCGACGGCGTACAAACCAATAAATATGGTAATTTCTCCTCGGTAAGCCGGGCTATGACAACCGATGAACATCGGCAAATGCAACAATACATCGAACGAGGCTACGAATTATTCACCACTCGTTGCGCCGAAGGCCGTGGCATGAGCATCGAGGCAATCAAAAAAATCGCCGAAGGTCGTGTGTGGGACGGTGCAACAGCCCTCGAAATAGGTCTGGTCGATGAATTGGGAGATTTGGATGCTGCTATCGAATGGGTTGCTCAAAAAGCCAAACTCGACAAATATAAAACAAGTGCTTATCCAAAACAAAAAACGGCTATGGAACAATTAATGGACGAGCTGGGAATGAATGTTCGCTCAAAAATAGCCGCTTCTTATTTAGGTGAAAATTATAAATATTTCAAAGCGTTGGAGCAATGCCAAAATATAGATCCCGTACAATACCGTATGGAAGACATTGAGCTCTACTAAGTCTTATGTACGGAAAATCGGTTAAGATAAACCATTGGCTCATTCCGGTCAGTTGGCTATATGGACTCGGAGTAGAGATTAGAAACAAACTCTTCGACTGGGGTATCCTCCCGGCCGAAGAGTTTGACATACCCGTCATATCAGTAGGTAACCTTGCCGTAGGAGGAACAGGCAAAACGCCCCACATCGAATACCTGATCGAATTACTCGGTCATAAATATCATATTGCCGTACTCAGCAGAGGATACAAACGGAAAAGCAGAGGATTCATATTGGCCGATGACAAGTCTACCGCCCGTGAAATAGGAGACGAACCTTACCAGATAAAAAGAAAATACCCCAATATAACCGTCGCGGTAGATGCCAATCGCCGTCGAGGTATCAAACAATTAAAAAAACAAATACCCGACATCGATGTGATTCTACTCGACGATGCTTTCCAACATCGCTATGTTACGCCGTTGTCCTCGATAGTACTGACCGACTACAATAGAGCTTTACATCTCGACAAACTATTACCGGCGGGACGGTTACGTGAATCTCGACACGAATTGTCGAGAGCCAATATGGTCATCGTAACCAAGTGTCCAATAGATATGAAACCTATTGAATATAATATTATATCTCGTTGGTTACACCTGTTTCCCTACCAAAATCTATATTTCTCCACTCTTTCTTACGGTCATCTGCAAGCAGTATTCCCCGATACTGCCATAGGAGAAATATCGCTAAAAGATATATCGAAAAAAGACGGATTGATGATAGTAACCGGAATCGCCAACCCGGCTCCCATGCTGCAATACATCTCTCATTTTCACGACCTGCGAGAAAAGCTACTTTATCCCGATCATCATAACTTTACTTCGAACGATCTGAACGATATAACGACACGATTTTCGGCCTTGAAAGGAGAGAAAAAATACATCATTACCACAGAAAAAGATGCAGCGAGACTACGATCGGTCCCATTCGATGACGCAATAAAAAAAGTGCTCTATTTTCTTCCGATACATGTTCGTTTCATGCAACATACCGGAACATCATTCGATGAAAAAATTTCAGACATAATCTATAAGAACCGCAGATCGAAACAAGTGAAAAAATAACTTCGAAGCCGTATCGAGTTTTTTATGTCAAATTAAGATCATCGCACAAAATATCTATCTACAAAAATTAAAACAGCTTCTTAAAACTCCACGGTAATTCCCAACGTCGGCAGAATCACTCCGCTTTGTTGGGCGATGTATTTCATGCGATACCGTTCTGTCCCGTCATTATCCACATATTTTTCTCCCGTGCTTATCAATACCGGAGGATTATCGTATTTAAAATTCAGCACATTCTGTAAATCTACATAAAATCCCAACATCACACCTTTGAAATAAAACGACTTATCCACTCTGATATCAGCCTCATAGAAAGTTTTCAAACGTCCTGTATTATACCGGTCATAATCATAATATGGTCTAGCCGTGGCATCCCACGCCGAAACAAGAGACGAAGTATACTCATCATAAGGAGTATATGGAGCCCCTCCCATCAACCTGAATTTCAATCCTATATCCCAGTTTTTAGGTAACTTATACGTCCCGGACAAAGTAAAAAGATGACGATAATCCCATGCCGACGGTATATAAATCCCGGTGGCCGGATCCTCGAACTGACTACGATACCATGTATAAGAAGCCAATGCCGTAAACCGCCCCACACCAAACCAACGGAGCATCACTTCCAAACCATAGGCTCTGCCTCGCGCAGTCGAGCTTGCCGCCTCATTACCCGATACACCATAGTCCGTCCCCTTACAGGCCAATGGAATACTATCCCTTAGAGACAACGGTGAATGAGTATATTTTTTATAAAACCCTTCAACCGTCAAACGTGCCCACTTGTTGATATAATACTCCACTCCAACGACAGCTTGGTCGGAACAAACATATTTCAATCTCGATTTATTTATCAAAACATTATCCTCTTGATACCCCATTGTCGTATATGCCGGTAACTGATAAAACCGACCTATGCTACCATTCAAAAAGAAATTCCCTATCAAATTATACGAAAGCGACAACCGGGGAGAAAATTGCTTGAAAGGATTATTCGTCAAAGAAGAATAATTACAAGCATCGAGACGAAATCCAAATGAAGCCGAAAAACGATCGTCGGCCGACTTATATCCAGAAGTTGCGAAGATACCCCATTTGAACAAACCCAAATCCGTTTTATATCTTATTTCCTTAGAGATATCGGTAAATGCACGTTGAAACGTATTATTCCTATAAACAGCATAATCGACATTAAATCCAGCGGTCAAATCAAACAGACCCACCAATGACCTGTTCTCGAACCTCAAATGATTTTCAATCTCGTCCGATTTAAGCCTCAAAGTCAGATTATCGGTAGAAGATTCATCATTATCCCTATACTTAATATTACTGTTATTCATAAAACTACGGCTCAACACGACCGTCTGTGTATGATTGCCCGAATAATGCTTATAGACTGCACCCAGAGTATAGGTATTCTGTTTAATGGTAGGCAAATAGTTCAACAGATATTGTTTCGATTCATCTTCGGGATCCGTTTCCGTGTTTAACTTCATATCGTCTATCGCGCCCAATCCCAAGACCGTAAGCTCATGTTCCTGTGAAAAACGGGTCTTTACCTTGAACTGAGCGTCGGTATAACGGGGCAAAAACGGCATATCGAGCAAGGAAAACAGTAGTTGCAAATAAGACTGCCTTACTGAAACGATATAAGTCGTCTTATTCCCAATATGTCCTTTCGAGGTCAAAGCCAACTCCGAAGCTCCGACGGTTCCTTTAAAAGTATATTTATCGGGAGTACCGTCGAGCAGTTTAAAATCGAATACAGAACTTAAAGCATTTCCTCGACTTACAGGAAAAGCCCCCGTATAGAAATTGACCTCACGGATAAGATCGGCATCGATAATCCCAACTGGCCCCCCCGATGCACCTTGTGTGCTGAAATGGTTGATATTAGGTATCTCTACCCCGTCTAAGAAAAACTTATTTTCCGAAGGACCTCCACCCCTTATCATCAAATCATTCCTGTACCCGTTTCCCACAGCCGAAGCCACACCGGGAAAAGAATTTACGACTTTCGAAATATCCCGGTTTGCGCCCGGACTTTTTTCTATCTCCTGCACACCGATAACCCTCATAGCGATAGGACTCTCTATCGAACTTCTAAACGGAGCGGCCACAACACTTACCTCGCTTAAAGCCACCTGCGATTCTTCCAACGCTATATCGAGCGTATAATCATAAGACGATATACGAAACTCAGGAGAGACATAAGTTTTATATCCGACAGAAGAAACCTGTATGCGGTACATTCCCGGAGATAAATTTCCAATGAAATAATTACCCAAAGAATCGGTCATCGTCCCCATCGGAGTATTCCAAATACCCACACTGACAAAGGGCAATCCCTCACCCGTTGCATGAGACGTCACCACTCCTTTTACAGAATACGTTTGAGCTCCATAAGCCGAAATAAATACAAAAAAGAGAAAGACAAAAAGTGTATGCAACCGCAACATAAACAATCCTTTTTTTAAGAGTACAAAGATAAATATATTTTTGTTCTCGATTCAAAAAAGAAAATAACCGATTACGTACGTTCAAAAAATTATCCGTATAAATAAAAAACAATAGTACCATGAAAAATTTATCAAATTTCAATCTGCTGATTATCATTTTATTATTCTCGTCTTGCCGACAACAGCCCTTTACAGGAACAGTCCACATAATCCCCTACCCCAACCAAATCGCCATCGGAACTCAATATAGGCCGATAGGGAAAAACTTATCGATTTACCTATCTCCCGAAAGTGGAATGGACAAAGATTATATCGAAGATCTCTTGTCCGATACCGGTGTCAAATGTAAGTTTACTAATTTTAAATGGATAGCCGATTTAACGTTCGACATAAAACCCGATACAATCGGCCTAGAAGGCTATCGGCTCGTATCCAACGACTATGGAACAAAAATTACGGCCTCCGATACAAAAGGTCTATTCTATGGATTACAGACATTCCGACAACTAATAACATCTCAAAACAATACGCTTGTTATTCCGTTCGTCGAAATAGCCGATAGCCCTAAATTTCTCTGGCGGGCTCTCATGCTGGACGAAGGCCGTTATTTCAAAGGAAAAGAAGAAGTTAAAAAGCTATTGGACGAAATGGCTCGTCTCAAAATGAATACATTTCATTGGCATTTGACCGACGATCAAGGGTGGCGAATCGAGATAAAAAAATATCCGTTACTGACCAAAATCGGAGGGAAACGGGATTCTACCCAAATAGGGAGCTGGAACAGTAACATTTACGATGGAAAAGTACACGAGGGATTTTATACACAAGAAGAAATCAAAGAAATAATAGACTATGCAGCCAAGCGACAAATAACTATCGTTCCCGAAATCGAAATGCCGGGGCATGCTTCTGCGGCTATTGCAGCTTATCCCCAGTTAGGAACAGAAAAACAATCTATCAAGGTTCCTACACGCTTCGGAGTACAATACCATGCTTATAACGTCGCCGATCCCAAAGTCATACAATTTATAAAAGATGTTTTAGACGAAGTATGCAACCTTTTCCCCTCGGAAACAATTCACATCGGAGGAGACGAAGTCAAATACGACCAATGGAAAAAATCGGCACAGGTACGTAATTTCATGAAAGAACAGAATATAAAAACACCTGCCGATCTCCAAATATGGTTCACAAATACCATTTCCCATTACCTGGAAAGCAAAAAAAAGCACATGATGGGCTGGAATGAAATTACCGGAGTTAAAATACACGATTACACCGATTTTGAGGATGCAGCCTCCGGAGCATCGCTTGCAGAAGGAACCATCGTACATTTTTGGAGAGGAGACCCTTCTTTGATCAAACAAACAGTCAAAAAAGGATACCAAGTGGTTAACTCCTATCACGAATATACCTACCTCGATTATGACACGGCATACACTTCTCTCGAAAAAGCATACCATTTCGATCCTTTGGCGGGTATCACCGGAAAAGAAACGGATTTAATTATCGGAATAGGAGCCCAAATGTGGAGAGAATGGATACCTACCCCTTCGGACATGTACCGTAAATTATATCCTCGTATAGCGGCTTTTGCCGAATGTGGCTGGACCTCACCTTCAAATAAATCATGGAAACGTTTTAATCAAGCGGCCTACAAAGAAAATCTCCGTTGGAAACAATTATACCAATAAATATTAATATTTATTCTAAAAAATCTACATAGGTAATTATTGATTTATCTATGTAGATTTTTAGAATTATAAAACTTCATTCTTTTCATTCCTTAAATATTGTTTTTCTATCATTTTTTACCGTAATTTGATGCCGATAAAACAAGCTGCTCCTCGACAGCATCACTTTATGCAAATCACCAGTCAACAAATAGAAGAGATACGTGCAGGCAAAATCAAAACATTCGAGATTTTGTTCAACACATATTATCCTCGGGTTAAAAGCTTTGCATTCGGTATGATAAAAGATCAATACGAAGCCGAGGAAATAGCACAAAATGTATTCTTAAAGTTGTGGTCCAATCGGGAAAAACTCTCGTCCGACAACACTTTGAGCAGTTACATATTCACCATCGTACAAAATGAAGTTTACGACTTTTTTCGAGAAAAACACTATTCGCTCGGATACCAAGAAAAAATGTTGTCTACTCCACAAAATTTACAATACGAAATCGATTCGGAATATAACATCAAAGAAATAAAATCCATTGTCAATCGCACGTTGCAAAACATGCCTCCGCAACGGAGGACAATATACCAAATGAGCCGAGAACAATTCCTAAGCAATGACGAAATCGCCAAAACCCTCGGTTTATCCAAACGTACGGTAGAAAAACACATCAGCCTCGCATTGGCTACCATTAAAAAAAATTTAAATCCTATCGTCATTTTCTTTCCAATAAAGATTTATATTAAATTTTTTTCACGGTCGTTACGTGTGTAATTTCCTTCAATCGTATAATATTATATAAGATAAAATTATGCAGAATCCAACTCCAACCAGACAAGAACTATCCAGTTATTTTTTCGACCGGTGCACGCCCAAAATAAGCAATAAGGTCGAACGTTGGTTTTTCAAGAACGGTAACAGCCAAGAAGCCAAAAAGTTATTATTCTCCTTATGGGAAGAATTGGAAGATACTACATCATCTACTTCTCCCGAAGAGATACAAGCCGCTTTCAAACAATTCAAAGCTCGACTACTGAGCTCCGCACCCCAAGAAAACAAGTCTAAAAAACCAAACTTGTTTCTCTGGATACAACGTATTGCGGCAATCCTCATTCTCCCTCTGATTATATTTTCGGGGTACTTATTCTATCAACACCAAAAAGAAGAAAACATAGTGTGGATAGAAAAAAGTGCCGGATATGGCGACATCAAACATATCACTTTGCCCGATAACACCACTGTATGGTTGAATGCCGGCAGCACTATTATTTACCCCGAAGAGTTCATCGGCCGTTTCCGGCAAATATTCTTTACGGGAGAAGGTCATTTTTCTGTGGCAAAAAATAAAGAAAAACCATTCATCATTAAATCGAACGAAAGCAGTATAGAAGTTTTAGGAACCCAATTCAATTTAAAATCGTACAGCAACGACAACAGAATAGAAGTAGCCCTTCTCGATGGATCGGTAGCGTTCTGTTATCCGAGTACGACAGACCAAGAAATGAAATGTATCCTCTCTCCGGGCGAACAAGTTTATTACAATCGCACAACCCACAATCTGGAAAAGAAAAATTTTATCCTATCCGACTATTCTTCATGGAAAGATGGAAAATACTATTTCAAAAACGAAACATTGGAAGATATTGCCAAACAGTTAGAGCGGAATTTCGATGTCAACATAATTATCAAAAACGATTCACTCAAACAAATTCCTTATCACATGGCATTTGTCAACAACGAAACTTTAGACGACATTCTATCGGCCATGAATTTAGACGGATATTTAACAATCAAACGAGATGGTAAAATCATAGAAATTTATTGACAATCAAACTAATTTATCATGAAAAGGCACAAAATTCATCACTTCGCCGACATTGTCGGGAGATGCAAGAAAGGCATAATCCCATTTTTATTATGCTTCGTCTTTATGGGATACGGACAAAACATATCTGTCAACTTCCCGAATATAACAGTAGAAAGAGCTTTGGAAATTCTTCGGAATCAAGAAGGGTATTCTTTCTCTGTCAAAACAAATGATGTAAACTTACGACAAAAAGTCAATGCCGATTTGCAAAACCAACCTATCGAAAAGGTATTGGAAACCATATTCCAAAACCAACCGGTTTCTTTCGAAATAGAAGGTAAAATGGTAAGAATCATTAAAGCCCCTGAAAAAGATTCGAAACAAACAGGAAGCACAGCCGAAAGCAAAAAAATCTCCGGTAGAGTAACCGATAAACAAGGTGACCCGCTCATCGGGGTAAGTATCATTGCAAAAGGAGCCAACAAAGGCACGATAACCAATATAGACGGGTATTATTCTTTAACTGTACCCGACAAATCTGTTATACAATTCTCTTATGTAGGCTACGATACCCAAGAACTAAAATTAGGAAAAGGGAATATATTGAACGCCACCCTACAAGAAAAGATAAATGACCTCGACGAAGTGGTCGTTATCGGATATGGCAGTATGAAAAAAAGCGACCTGACAGGAGCTGTTACCTCGGTAAAAACCGAAGATCTTCCGATGGCAGCCAACACATCGATCTCTCACATGTTATCGGGAAAAGCCGCCGGGATAACATCGGTTCAAAACAGCGCACAACCGGGTGGCGGCGTCACTCTGCGTATACGAGGCGAAGCATCTACCGGAGCCGGAAACGAACCTTTATACATCATCGACGGATTTCCAGTAGGAGGATCCCAAGTCGAACCGGCGGCAGACAACAGATATAGCGATTTCGGGTCTCGTAATCCTCTGAACTCTATCAACCCTAACGACATCGAATCCATAGAGATTCTAAAAGATGCTTCTTCCACGGCTATTTACGGAGCAAGAGCTGCGAACGGTGTTATCATCATTACGACTAAAAAGGGACGCGAGGGAAAACCCGTTGTCAATTACAGCGCAAACTATGGCGTCCAACAAATTGCCAACAAGACAGAAATGATGACAGCCGAAGAATTCATGACCGAAGCCAACAAATTCGCCAAAGAGCAATGGCTCTATAACAACAGAGTATATCCATACGGAAATACGAACCCATCGTCGATAAAAGACCCCATCGTCTATCCTTATGACGCAAAAGATATAAAAAATGCGGGGAAAGGAACCGACTGGTATGACTTAATTACCAGAGAAGGTATGATTCACCAACATAATTTATCGGTATCTGGCGGAACTTCCAACCTGAAATACATGGCATCATTCAACTTCTTCGATCAAAACGGAGTTGTTCGAAACAGTGACTTCACCCGCTATACCGGACGTCTGAACATCGAACATCAAATAAATAAAATATTCAAATACGGAATCAATGCGACTCAAAGTTACATCAAGTCCTCGAATGTTCCATTGGGAACAGAAGACTTCGAAAACTCTGGATTGATAAACTCGGCTATGTCGTACGACCCGACGACACCTGTCAGAGACAAAAACGGGGATTATGCGCAAAGCGATAGAATGACTACTGTACCCAATCCTGTTTCTATGCTCGAAATAGATGACTATACACAAACTAAAAGATTATTGGTGAACGCTTTTCTTCAAGCAGAAATCATAAAAGGATTGGTTGCGAAAATCAATATAGGATTCGATGACCAAAACGGCGTAAGAAATTCCTACATACCCACTACTACATTATACGGTAAGCAAGAAGGAGGAAAAGCCAGCAAAAGTATGGCACAACAGTTCGACCGCTTGTTAGAAGCAACCGTAAACTATAATTTCAATATTGCAAAAGCGCACAAGTTCAATATTTTAGCAGGATATTCCTATCAAGATTTCAACAACGAAGGATTCTCTGCTGCCAATTCACAATTTTTCACCGATATATTCAAATACAACTCACTGGCTTCCGGAGAAGCAGCCCGCCCCACGGTAGCTTCCAACAAGTCAAAAACTATGTTCATCTCCTACTTCGGTCGAATAAATTATAACTTGTTCGATAAATATCTTTTCACTCTCACTGCCCGTGTCGATGGCTCAAACCGATTCGGTGAAAACAATCGATACGGAATATTCCCGTCGGGAGCATTCGCATGGCGCATCAAACAGGAAGACTTTTTAAAAGACGTCGACTTCCTCTCCGACTTAAAAATGAGAATAAGTTTAGGTCAGACGGGTAACAGTGAAATCGGGAATAACGCCTTTGAATACTATACGGCAGCATGGCAACAATATGTGTTTGGCAATTCAATTAACACCGGAACAGCAAAATCGCAAATCGCCAACCCAGATTTAAAATGGGAAACAACAACCGAATTTAACTTTGGTTTGGATTTCGGATTCTTCAACCAACGGTTAAGTGGTACATTCGAATATTTTAAAAAAGAAGTGAAAGACCTTTTGGGTTACCGCTCGCTAAAATCATTCATGGAAGTATCTACGGTAGCCGCCAACATCGGAAAAACTCAAAGTACCGGTATAGAAATTTCCTTGAAAAGCCGAAATTTTACAGGAGAATTCAAATGGGACACTGAACTTAATTTCACCCGATATGTAGACCGTTGGAAAGAGCGTAATCCCGAAGACGAACTAAGCCCTTGGCAAAAAGCGAATGATCCCATTCGAGCTCACTACGGATACCTATCCGACGGAGTTCTGGGTATAGACGAGACACCTCCCGCTTCCATGCCCAACCTGCTGCCCGGTGAATATAAAATAAAAGACGTAAACGGTTATCTCCGAGACGACTTCGGGAACCTTATACCCGATGAAAACGGAAACGTTCAATACACAGATGCCCCGGACGGGATTATCGATGAAGCGGATATCGTATTATTGGGAACATACGATCCAGGCTTCTCAATCGGATTTGGAAATACATTCGAATACAAAGGTTTCGATCTGAATATATTCTTTTACGGCATGTTCGACCGAATCGTCAACAACGCCACGCGTGGAAAATTCTCCATTCCCAATATTCGTTTTATTCTAAACGGACAAAACATGATGAAAGAAATATCCGAACGTTGGTCTAGTGAAAACCCACACAGCAAATATCCGTCTGGATTCGTAAGCCAATACCCGCAGCCATCTGATTATCTGTGGGAAGACGCTTGGTTCATACGTTGTAAAAATATCACTCTGGGTTATACACTTCCTCAAAAATGGATACGGAAAGTATTTTCCAGAGCCCGGATTTTTGCAGATGTTTCAAATCCCTTCGTAATTACACCTTACTCTGGCAATGACCCGGAAACCGATTTCAAAGCCGGTTACCCCAATCAACGTACCTATTCTTTTGGAGTGGACATAACATTTTAATCCTATATGAATTATGAAAACTAAAAATATATTTTTCTCCTCGCTGTTTCTCATAGCAGCATATTCGTGCTCTTTGGAAAACGAAACTTATGATCAACTTGGCTCCGATAACGTGATGACTACCGAAAACGATGTCAAAGCCGCTGTCACCGGGATATACCACGAACTACGTGGCGGAGGCTGGGATCGCTATAATTGTGCATGGGGTTCTCTACTAACTATGCAAATCGGTTGTACCGATGAATGTGACTGCAACTGGGTATGGGACAAACAACTCGATTTCCTGTGGACTGCTGAAACAACTGATTTAGGGCAATTTTATACCGGACTAGTTCCCGCTGTTACCAAAGCGACCTCTCTGCTGGAACGCATGCGAAAAATATCTATATCCGCTCCAATAAAACGCAGATATATGGCCGAAGTCCGATGTCTCAGAGCTATGTGGGCATATGATCTATATGATCTCTACGGAACAGTACCATTAATTACCGATCCAGATATAGCCCTCGATCCTCAAAAAGCCCAATCTTATATGCCAGAACGGCCCTCGATAGAATGGTATGTCAACTTCATAGACACTGAATTAAAAGAAGCAGAAGAAAATTTGAAACCGGCCAGTCTGCTCGCGGCAAGCGAATACGGGAGAATGACCAAAGGTATCGCTCAAATGTATATGTTGAAACTCTATATGCATGAAGCCGGTCAAGAACGCCACTATCGAAACGACGAAGGCAAAGCTATGATGTGGTGGAATCGGGTAGATTCGATTACCGAAGTCATGATAAAAGACGGAGAATACTCCCTGCAAAAAGATTACATGTCGATATGGTCTCCTTCGAATCAAAGGAACAGCGAAGTAATTTTCCCGATACCCAATTTCCCCGAAGGTGGTTTAGGGAACTGTTTCCTCGCACATGCATTACCCGCCGATTATGTATCGCAAAACGGAATAGCATTGACTAAATGGGGAGGTTTCCTTGTTCCCTGGGATTTTTACGACACCTATGATCCCAAAGACAAACGGAGAAATGCTTTGTTGGCGACCTATTGGAATGGGAAAAAGATGGTCGACCGCCATACTGAATACACAGGTAAACCGGGTGCTGTTCCAATGAAATACCAAGAAAATCCTAGCACGACAGGGCAATGGGATGCCAGCGAATACGTAATAAACCGATATGCCGAAGTAATATTGGCCAGAGCCGAAGCTCTGAACGAAATATACGGTCCGACCCAAGAGGCCAAAGACCTCGTTCATGAAATACGGGAACGAGCATTCGATAATTACAAAGGCAGCAAATACGAAAAAGAGATAAATGACATAACCGATAAAAATGCATTCAGAGCACACCTATTAAAAGAAAGAGGTTGGGAGTTTTGTTGGGAAGGCATGCGTCGCCCCGATTTGATTCGTCATGGAGAACTAATATCCAATGCCATTGCTCGTGGCAAGCTTATGGCCGAACCCAAACACATTCTATATGCAATACCACAATCGGTAATTTATGAAAATCCAAATCTTAAAAATAACGAAGGTTTTTAGTTATGAACAAATTAAATTTTAAATATCTGTTTCCTAATTTATTCCTATTTTGTATCTGCATGAATCTTACAGCGTGCAGTGAAAAGAACAGTGGCGGAGACAATCTACAATCGGGAGATGAAATAATCTCGTTCGAACCCGACCTGAATACACTTATCCGCAATCCAGCATCGGGTTGGACTTTATACGACGATGCAAACGACTACGTCGCACAAGCGAATACCTATTGGAATCAACAGGGAGCCGCAGCAGAAAAATATGCTTCTATTTTCTATTGGCGTTCCCGATGGTCTGAGCTCGAACCAGAAGAAGGTAAATACGCATGGGAACATGACGAGAATTTCAAAGCGCTCATTCAAGGCGCCCTTGACCGAGGATTGAAATTGGCATTCAGAGTTTACATCGACGGACAAGACAATATTCATAACGGTACTCCCGACTTCGTAAGAGAGGCCGGAGCCAAAGGTTATGCAGTCCATAAGCTCTGGGACCCTGCAAATGAAAACAACAACTGGACTCCCTATGCCGACGACCCCGTCTTTCAGGAAAAATTCGGGAATTTTATCCGTGCTTTCGCCAAAGAATTCGACAATCCCGAACAAGTAGATTTTATCGACGCTTACAATTTAGGCTGGTGGGGCGAAGGGCATCACGTACAATATTTGAACAACAATAATAAATTCAAAGTGTATCAATGGATTACAGACCTATATGCCGAGAATTTCAAAAATGTTTTGCTTGTCGTGAACTTTGGAACAGAAATAGGATTCGAATATGAAAAACGATTGGCTATCGACAAACACGATTTTTTGACTCGCCGCGACGGAATCGGCAGTTATTGGTTCCAAGATGCAGAAGTCAATATCATCAACTCGCTTTTCCCACAAAAAGCATTCATAGCCGAAGGCTGCTATTGGGGAGGAAATTCCGACAGCTATCAACCGTGGAACACCGATCCGCTTTATGCCGACAAATTCAAATCATGGTCCGACTTTTATGCTCAGGCTTATAAAGACGCTATACGAGGACATGCCAATACACTCGATTTGAGAGAGGCTACCGAAACCAGAGGTTGGATAACCCACGCCAAAGATTTGGTAAAAGACTTCATTAGTAACGGTGGATACAGATTAACCCCTATCCAAATAGAATATCCAGCATCGGTACAAATGGGAAATACATTATCCATAAAGCATACATGGCGAAATAGCGGGGTAGGCGTATGTCCCAACAATAACAAAAGATGGAACTATAAATATAAAGTTTCATTTGCCCTACTCGATCCCGAAAGCCATGAAATAAAACAACGGATCACCGATGAAAACGCAGAACCGTCGGCATGGATAAAAGGAACCGATAAAACGTATAAAACCAGCGAATCTTTAATTGTCCCAGCCGGACAATACATATTGGCAGTTGCCATTACAGACGATACCCAAAATCAAAAACCGGGATTGAATCTTGCCGTAAAAAACGGGAAATTCATAAACGACTGGCTACAAATCGGTACTATACAAATCACTAAATAATTCATCAACCCTAAAAACACAATTACAATGAAAAAATCACTTTTTTATTTAACAGCAGCACTACTCATTGCTACGACCTCATGTTCCGAGGACAACAATGACAATGACCCCAAAGGGCAAGAGAGCAACATTACACTATACGCGCCCGACGATTTAGAAGAGTTTGATCTTTTGTACGAAAATCCCACACGAAAACTGAAATTCGAATGGGAAGGCGATAAAGAAGGAGCTACATACGCTCTTATATTCAGCCTCGATGAAGAAATGAACAACATCGAGAGAATTGATATCGGAACCGAAATGTACACATCTCTCACCCATCAAGACCTCGACGACTTACTCGGTAAACTGGGCGTAGGCGAATACAAAAGAGGTGAATTATATTGGGCGGTCGAAAGCGAAAACGAAGGAACCTTGTCCCGCAGTGAAATTCGCAGCATGAAATTGTTCCGTTTTTATAAACCTTTCATCGATCCTCGTGACAACGAAGAATATCGCGTATGTCGTGTTTTCGATCCCATATCCGAAGATTATGCCGTATGGTTGGCCGACAATTTAAGAGCGACGACCTATTCCGACGGAACTCCTCTTGGAGAAAATGATGTAAAATTCTATACTCCCCAAGAAGGAGAAGACGAATCTTGGACAAAAGTTTTCGGAGGGTATTACACATGGACCGCCACCATGCGGGGCACTCGTGGAGCAGAAGAAGGTGAAAAAATTCAAGGTATAGCGCCCGAAGGTTGGCACATACCGACTAAAACTGAATGGGACTTCTTAATCAATGCTTGCGGTGACCCCACTATGCCCGCCACCATATTAAAAGAAAAAAGCTATTGGGATCCTAATGCCGGAGATGTCGGTATGAACTCTATCGGATTCAATATGGCTGGGACTGGATACATTTGGAGCATACCTGAAAACGATGTAATAGAAGCCTTTGCCAATACCTATTTCTGGACCTCGACAGCTCCCAAAGACGGAGATGTGTACCCGTGGAATCCCGATCCCGTAAACTTCCCCAATCAGGGAGTAACATACGGATTCACACTTAACGATTCAGGAGCCGCCCTTTATCCTTACGACAGGAACAGAGGATATAGTGTCCGCTGCGTATTAGATTAAACTATTGCTATACGTTATTGCCGGATCCTTCGGCAATAACGTATAACATACTTATCCTAACCCCGATAACTGAATATCATGAACATCAAAACCTCAATTGCAATAGGGCTACTCATACTCCTACTTTGTTCTAATTGCACCAACGTCAACAAAACCAACCAACCGGAATCCACCGCAATATTAGCCGAACGCCCACCGATGGGTTGGAACAGCTGGATATGCTTTGGAACTTCTGTAACAGAAGACGAAGTTAAAGCCAATGCCGACTTCATGGCCGAAAATCTGAAAAAATACGGTTGGGAATACATTGTTATCGATGCCGGTTGGTATGCGCCCGGCATGGAGACTTTGGAGCAATATGAATCGGCAACGCCACATCAAATCATCGACAAATTCGGACGCCTCATCATCGATGCGGAAAAATTCCCATCTGCAAAAAACGGAGAAGGGTTGAAACCTCTCGCCGATTATCTGCATAGCAGAGGCTTAAAATTAGGTATACACATCATGAGAGGCATTCCCATTCAAGCTGTCGAAGCTAATACGCCCATAAAAGGGACATCATATCGAGCACGAGACATTGTCAATACCGATTCTCGATGCAAATGGTATTTCGGATTTTATGGGATAGACATGAGTAAGCCCGGAGCTCAGGAATACTACGATTCGCTTTTCGAACTTTATGAATCATGGGGAATAGACTATGTAAAGGCCGACGATTTACTATCTCCCATTTATGCACACGACGAAATAGAAGCGATAACCAAAGCCGCAAGAAAAGGAAAAAGGCCCATCGTCCTGAGCCTTTCTCCTGGCCCTGCCCCTGTCGAGAACATAAAACATTTGCAAAGCGTAGCCCAACTATGGCGCATTTCCGAAGATTTCTGGGACAACTGGGAGGCCCTGAAAGAACAATTTCCACTTTGCCGGAAATGGCAAAAGTATATTTGTAAAGGGCACTGGCCCGACGCCGATATGCTCCCCATAGGCCCAATGGCACAAAGAGCCATGAGAGGAACTCCCCGAATGAGTAATTTTACACCAGACGAACAATACACGATGCTTACACTATGGGCCATGTTTAGATCCCCTCTGATGATTGGCTGTAATCTACCCGAAATAGACGATTTCACGCTAAACTTGATTACAAATAAAGAGGTACTTGACATCAATCAATATTCCAAAGGAAATAAAGAATTGTTCGATCGAAATGGAATAATCGCTTGGTATGCTCAAAGCGAAGACGAATTGACCCACTATATCGCCATATTTAACACTACCGATAAAGATATAGAATCTTACACCTTTCCACTACAAACCATAAATTATATCGGAGACGGTCACATCACCGATTTGTGGAAAAACGAATCAATGGAAATCAAAAATAACTCAGTCTCGTTTTCTGTTCCTGCGCATGGCGTAAAACTGATTAAACTAACTAAATAGTCTTGTAGGTATGAAATCATCACATTTTTATTATATAATACTATTCTCGTTTTTACTTGCCGCCTGTAAAGACGACGGGCCGGGTGAAAAAGAAAATTCGGACAACGACGTTCCCTCCGTAGCAACCAATACTTGGCTATTAAACAGTCTGGATAACATAGAAAATTATTCCAACTCGGATCCAGAAAACCGATACGATATAAATATGGTTCGTAACGAATACGAAAGTGTACAGCTCGTTATACAAACCGATAGTAAAAAAAGTCTGAAAATAGAACGTATCGGCAACAACGATGCCATTGAATTTCAATGTCGGAAACTGGAAGCTTTCAACGGGAAATACGATGTTCTGATTCCTTGCGATAACGAAATAGACCCCGACGACAAAGTAGTGCGAGCTTGGCTCACTTTTAAAGTCAGGTCCGAAGCCGAGGCTAAACGACATAAAGAAATCATACGATTCAAAACCGATGACAAAGAATATGCCGTAGCTATATCGATTAATGTCGTTAACGCATCTTTGCCAGAAACTCCATCTATTGCCTCGGTATTCGGAATCAACCCTCAAAACTTCATATTCACCGGTCTATCGGAAGAACAAAAAATAGAAAAGCGCAAAGCAGCTTCGGATCTTTTATTGGAATATCGCATATCGCCCTACTTTTCCACATGGCTGAGCGGAACGATGAAAACCGAATGTTTCTCCTCGCCATACGCATGGAATGACGATCGCACTTGGGAATACTTGGCAGACAAACGTTTTAGCCGTATTGCCTTGCCATCGCATGGGTTATCCGACGATGAGTTAGAGATAATGCTGAATAAAGCTCGCGAAACCGGATTGCTAAACAAAGTATTCTTCTATGTATGGGACGAACCTACAAAGACCAACGAATATGAACAAATCAAAACTCTTTCGGATCGCATTCATCGATATGCACCGGAAGCCAAAGTGCTCACTACATTCTATTGCGGCCCTACCGACGGAGAACACAAAGACGATTTATTCGCCGTATTCGACATTCTAAATGGAGCGACATCTATTTATTGTACTGGCGTATGGGCGTTGCAGGATAATGAAAATCGCTCGGAGCAATGCAAAGCCAAATTAAAATCAGGACAAGAATGGTGGAGCTACGTGTGCATGTCCAACACTCCGGGGCTTGCTTCAAATTCTACCGCTATCGGTAACAGGGCGACCATGTGGCGTAATTATAAAGAACAAAATTCCGGATTCCTATATTGGGTTGTCAACGGATTCGCCAGCGTTTATCCCCTCAGACCTCGCCCTGAACTGCCCGAAGGAGACGGGATACTCATCTATCCCGGCGAATCGTTCGGCACAAACAAAATTTGTACCTCTGTCCGGTTGGAACGATGGCGCGATGGAGCCGAAGATTACGACATGTTGGTCTTGTACGAAAAAAAACTCGGACGATCGGCCGCCTTATCTCTTCTCAACAACGTCTATAAGAGTCCTTCGAACTACACAGATCAAAGCAAATACGCATTGGCTCTACGTAAAAATTTAATTGAAAACATCACAGAATAAATATTTCGATATGCAACACCACCTTTTCTATCGGCTTCTCATCATAAGCTGTACATTCTTTTTAATCTCTTGTCAACAAACAATCGAATGTTACCTTATACCTTCGACCGACAAAGCATCTGATTTTCATAAAGTTCAACCCCAAAATTCTGGCACGTTATTCCTCGCTAAAAATGAAGCGGAACATATCCAAATCGTTTTCAAAGGCTGTCCGGGAGAAACTTATAAAATACATCGAAACGGAAATGACGACAATTCTATCCGATATAGTTGTCGGCAAATCAAATCGGTATATGGATTCGACGATGCCTTAGTCCCCATAGATGGAGAACAAATTACTTTAAATGACTCTATCGCTAAACTATGGATTACATTCCGTACGGCCGAGTCGATCCGACCGGGGAAATACAAAGAACAAATTTCGATCGATGGTAACGGAAAACGGCAAAAAATAAAAAAGAAAACACAAGAAAAATATACACCCATAGAGTTCTATCAAGCTACAGACCCTAAGTATGAGTTATTTAACTCATATCAAGGAGAAGGAATTCCAATGGTAATAATTATAGACCCCAATGGAATCGTTCGTTGGCAGGGAAATCCACATGGAGAATATGGAGACGGGAAAGGAGGACTAACGGCAAAAGTGATTGAAGATATTATTGTAAAATATAAGAAATAAATGGAACTTACGGTTGAAAATTTTCAAGAAGCCCGCCAAATATGCATAAAAGCCGTGTTGGAAGCGATGAAAACATTGGCACCACAAGCCTATATCGGAGGAGAAGGAAGTGAAGACGGCATTTATGTAGCAGGTGTAAACGAACAAAATAGAATTCTTTACATTACTCATTTTGACTGGGAAGAGGTCATCGAAATATTACCAGCAATAGAAACAGGAAAAGTAAAGGAGTGGATTATCGAGGTAAATGAAGGATGTTATCCCAATGGAATGATTGAATGAAACTCTGTCGGGGGTGGACAGACCTCAAAGAGTGGGGGTCCATCTGCCCC
>OGMR01000391.1_pt1 | contig 21964 bp, 19 predicted proteins | sample 1573251 | NCBI WGS metagenome assembly OGMR01 (sample SAMEA2581979, study PRJEB24529) | metagenome | biome: Human gut stool | place: China | collected 2011
TCGGTGTAGCAGAAGGACAACGTATCGGATTGATTGCCAAGAATGGTAGCGGTAAAACTACCTTACTGAATATCATTGCCGGGAAAGAGGGATATGACAGTGGGAATATATCTTTCCGCCGTGACCTCCGGGTGGGGTATTTGGAACAAGACCCGCAATATCCGGAAAACCTGACTGTATTGGAAGCCTGTTTTCATCATGGCAACAGTACCGTAGAGCTGATAAAGGAGTATGAACGTTGCATGGAGACGGAAGGGCATCCCGGTTTGGATGAAATTCTGGTGCGCATGGACCATGAGAAGGCCTGGGAGTATGAGCAGAAAGCCAAACAAATTCTTTCTCAACTCAAAATCCGCGATTTCAATCAGCAGGTGAAGTCTCTGTCCGGCGGACAATTGAAACAGATCGGAAGAGCGTCGTGTGATGGTGACGCACGACCGCTACTTCCTCGACCGCGTCTGCTCGGAGATAATCGAGATAGACAATCGCCGTATATACCAGTACAAGGGCAATTACAGCTATTATCTGGAAAAACGCGAAGAGCGCATCGAAGCCAAGACCGTAGAGATAGAACGCGCCAATAACCTGTATCGTACGGAGCTTGAATGGATGCGGCGTATGCCGCAAGCCAGAGGGCATAAGGCACGTTACCGGGAAGATGCTTTTTATGAATTGGAGAAGGTAGCCAAGCAACGTTTCAATAACGATAATGTAAAGCTGGATGTAAAGGCATCCTATATTGGCAGCAAGATATTCGAGGCAGACCACCTCTATAAGTCCTTTGGCGACTTGAAGATACTGGATGATTTCTCCTACATCTTCGCCCGCTATGAGAAGATGGGCATCGTGGGGAATAACGGTACGGGAAAGTCCACCTTCATCAAGATGCTGCTGGGCGAGGTGAAACCTGACAGCGGACAGTTTGACATCGGCGAGACGGTGCGCTTCGGCTACTTCTCGCAGGAAGGTCTGAAGTTCAAGGAAGACCAGAAGGTGATAGACGTCATCACAGAGATAGCCGACTACATTGACCTGGGCGGCGGCCAACACATGACCGCCTCGCAGTTTCTGCAGTTCTTCCTCTTCACGCCAGAGGAACAGCACAACTATGTGTACAAGTTGAGCGGAGGCGAGAAGCGCAAGCTCTACCTCTGTACCGTGCTGATGCGCAACCCCAACTTCTTGGTGCTCGACGAACCTACCAACGACCTCGACATACAGACGCTGCAGGTGCTGGAGGAATATCTGCAAGACTTTGCCGGATGCGTGATTGTGGTGAGCCACGACCGATATTTCATGGATAAGGTGGTGGATCATCTGCTGGTCTTCAAGGGCGAAGGCGAGATACAGGATTTCCCTGGCAACTATACCCAGTATCGTGAATGGTGCCGACTTCAACCAAAAACCGAGGGCGAGGGAGCCGAGAAGAAAGCCACCAAGCCTACAGCCAAGGAACAGCCTTCGGCAACCCAGAAGAAAGAGGGCAAAAGAAAGATGACCTACAAGGAGAAGCGCGAGTACGAGCAGCTGACCAAGGAACTGGAACAGCTCGAAAACGAGCAGAAAACCCTGGAGGAAGCTCTCTGCAGCGGACAACTCTCGGTGGAGGAACTGACGGAGAAGAGCAAGCGTCTGCCAGAAATCAAGGACGAGATCGACGAGAAGGAAATGCGCTGGCTCGAACTCGCCGAGATAGAAGGGTAGCGGGAGAGTAAGCGAAAGTGCAGAACGAAAGAACGGAATAAAAAATTGAAATAACAACAATATGGAAATAAAGAAATCAGAATTCACCATATCTGCTCCACGAGTGAGCATGTGTCCTAAGGACAACAAGACGGAGTATGCCTTCATCGGCAGAAGTAACGTGGGAAAATCGAGCCTCATCAACATGCTCTGCAACCACAAGGGACTCGCCAAGACATCGGCCACACCGGGAAAAACCCTGCTTATCAACCATTTCATCATCAACAACGAGTGGTATCTGGTCGACCTGCCGGGCTATGGCTTCGCCAAGCGTTCGAAGACCGTACAGAAACAGTTGGAGCAGATGATTTCCAGCTATATTCTGCAGCGTCCACAGTTGGCTAACGTCTTTGTACTTATCGACGTGCGCCACGACCAGCAGAAGATTGACCGTGAGTTCGTAGACTGGTTGGGCGAGAGTGGTGTGCCCTTCTGCATCGTCTTCACCAAGGCCGACAAGTTGGGCCCAGTTAAGGCCCGCATGAATGCCGAAAAGTGGATGCACGCGCTGGAAGACCGTTGGGTAGAACTGCCTCCTTACTTCATCACCAGCAGCGAGAAGAAGTTGGGTCGCGACGACGTGCTCGACTACATCGACCAAATCAACAAGAGTTTGGAGGAGGCTGAATAAGTCTGTAAAACTAAAGAGTTATACTTCAGAAACTTCCGAATCCAGCGAAAGGTGAGTTATATATAATAAGGTATAGAACTCTCGTAAGCGATGAAGTTGCGAGAAGACAGAGTAGTCAAAGATATTATGGGTAGCATCAAACAGATAAATTGGGGATTTATCGGTTGCGGAGAAGTGACCGAGAAGAAATCGGGTCCAGCCTTCAATGAGGTGGAGGGCTCGAAGGTAGTGGCTGTCATGAGCCGTAGTGAGGACAAAGCCCGCAGTTATGCCGAGCGCCACCATATACGTAAATGGTACACGGATGCCCAGGAGTTGATAGACGATCCCGACGTGAATGCCATTTACATCGCCACGCCACCATCGTCGCACGCCACCTTCGCCATCATGGCGATGAGGGCAGGCAAGCCGGTGTATGTGGAGAAGCCTCTGGCTGCCAGCTATAACGACTGCATCCGCATCAACCGAGTGAGCGAACAGACGGGAGTGCCCTGCTTTGTGGCTTACTATCGTCGCTATCTGCCATACTTCCGCAAGGTGAAACAGATAGTGGAGCAGGGAGGCATAGGCAATGTGCTCAACGTACAGGTGAGATTCTCGGTGCCGCCACGCGACCTCGACTATACTTCGGGCAAGGAAATGCCCTGGCGACTGCAGCCCGACATTTCGGGAGGTGGCTATTTCTACGACCTGGCTCCACATCAGATAGACCTCCTGCAGGATATCTTCGGAGTCATCACCCGTGCCCACGGCTATCCCGCCAACCGTGCCCATCTGTATGAAGCAGAGGACACCATCTCGGCTTGTTTCTACTTCGAGAGCGGTATTCCCGGCAGTGGAAGCTGGTGCTTTGTAGGACACGAGAGTGCCAAGGAAGACCGCATAGAGATCGTTGGCGACAAGGGGTCGCTGTCGTTCTCTGTTTTCGACTATGATCCCATCCTGCTTGTTACGAGTGCAGGCAAGACAAGCATCGTAGTGCCCAACCCTTCGTATGTACAGTTGCCTATCATCAAGACTGTGATAGAAGACCTGCAGGGAATCGGCACCTGCGAAAGCACTTGTGTGGCAGCCACTCCTACCAACTGGGTGCTCGACCGCATATTGTGGAAGAACTAAACCATGTCGCCTGCAGTCAGCCCAGGCCCCACGACTGAGAGTTCCGGCAGACTGCTGCATCAGCACGACCTGTAAAATATAAAGCAATGAAGAACAAGTTTGTTTACACCCTCATCGTTTTCGGCCTTGGCTTCGGCTCTCCTGCCTGGAGTGCCGAGGAGACGGCAGATTCCACTTTGCTGGGAACCTTGTTCAATGCTACGATGTTCCAGCCGAATTCCTCAGACAGTCTTACTTATGCCCGCCACAAGAAGACTTTTTTCCACAGAGTGGGCGATGTCTTCACCCAACTGTTCCGCGAGTTCAACACCACCGACGAGAACTATATCGAGTCGCAGCATTATAACTATACCGTGATGCTGCAGAACACCAACACCTACGAACGCTACACACTCTCGAGCAAGGAAGGGCAGAGCATCTCGTTTGCTCCCGACATCACCTACCGCTTAGGTCCTTATATTGGCTGGAGATGGGTGTTCTTAGGCTACGCCATCGATCTGAAGAATATCGGCTTTGGTTCTTCCCACTCACCCAAGAAGGGGTTCTCGATGAGCCTTTACAGCAGTCTGCTGGGCATCGACCTGTTCTGGCGACAGACAGGAAACGACTATCACATTAAGAGCTTCTATTTAGGCGACGGGATAGACACATCGCCCGTCAAAGGAGTAGACTTCGACGGCGTGAAATCGAGTGTAAAAGGTTTTAATCTTTACTACATATTTAACCACAGAAAATTCTCTTATCCAGCAGCTTATGCGCAGAGTACTGTTCAGCGCAGAAGCGCCGGTAGCTGGTTGGCAGGCATTGGTTACACCCGCCATACGCTGGAGGTGGACTGGGAGAAACTGGAAGATGTGGTAGTCGACAAGATGGGTGAAAAGTTCGGTGGCGACATCGACAACAAACTGCGTTTTGGTACGGTGAAGTATACCGACGTATCGGGCAGTTGTGGCTATGCATACAACTGGGTCTTCGCCAAGGACTTTCTCTTCAATGCTTCCCTTTCCCTGGCTTTGGCCTACAACCAGTCGATGGCAGATGTGGAGCGCGAGGAGAACAAGAAAACCCGTGAGTTCAGTTTCCGCAACTTCAACCTCGATGGCATTGGCCGTTTTGCCTTGGTATGGAACAACACCCACTGGTATGCCGGTGCAAGCGCCATCCTGCATACCTATAATTATAAGAAGGACCGTTTCTCAACCAACAACTCCTTCGGAGAGCTCAACCTCTATGTGGGAGTCAACTTTGGCAGAAAACGATAGGTTCGTCTTTTGATACATAAAATGAATAGCATTATGAAAAAAACGATGATTCTTTTGTTGGCTTGCCTGTTGGTTTGTCACGTTTCGGCTTACAACCGTCAGGACAGTATGAAGATAGTAAGCCTGCTGCAGGAGGCGAAGTCGCTCAAACAGAAGCCCAAGAGCTGGATGCTTTGGTTTGGCAAGAAGTTTATCGGTGTGCCTTATGTGGCAGGAACCCTCGACCGCACAAAGGAAGAGCAGTTGGTTATCAATACTCGCCAGCTCGACTGCACCACCTATGTGGAGATGGTGACAGCACTGACCCTATGCGCCCAGAAGGGACAAACCTCCTTTGCGCAATATTGCGAGCATCTAAAACACGTGAGGTATATTGGTGGAAAGGTGGAGTACACCAAACGTCAGCATTATTTCACGGTGTGGATCAACGACAACGAGAAGGAGGGCATCGTTACCGACATACATCCCAATCCTCCCTTCACAGCTGTTCAGAAAGTGGCTGTCAACTGGATGAGCACACATTCCTCCAACTACAAGATGCTCACAGCTCATCCCGAGTGGATGGCAGGCATCAAGGCCATGGAACGAAGCATTACAGGTAAAAGCTACAGATACATCCCGAAAAACAAGATTGCGAACAACCAACTCTTCAGGTCGGCGATTCACGACGGCGACATCATTGTCATCATCACCAACAAGAAAGGACTTGACACCACTCACATCGGACTGGCGTCGTGGCATGCAGACGGTCTGCATCTGCTCAATGCCAGCAGCATACATCATCGGGTGATCGACGAACCGATGCTGCTCCGCACTTATATGAACAAGCATCCGGTACAGACAGGAATCAGAGTTTGTCGCGTAACAGAACGCTAAAACAGCATAAATATACAGCTAAATCATAATAAATGCAGAAAAATAATATCAAAATGATAATTTTTCTGCATTTTGTACGACTAATTGCAAATTAATTAGTATATTTGCAAACAGATTTCTAAAAGTAGTGAATTTTTTATTTAAAAGTGAATAACGATGATACTGGACATTGAAATGCTGAGAAGCTTTTATGCTTCGTATTCAGATAGTGTAAAACAAGCCAAGGCTACAGTCAAACGACCTCTCACTTATGCTGAGAAGGTACTCTTTGCTCACCTATATGATCCCACTCAGTTGCGACCATATAAAAGAGGTATAGAGTATGTAGACTTCCGTCCCAATCGTGTGGCGATGCAGGACGCTACAGCCCAGATGGCTCTCTTGCAGTTCATGAATGCCGGTAAGGACAAAGTGGCCGTACCCGCTTCGGTTCATTGTGACCACTTGATTCGTGCCGATGTAGGCGCTACTGCCGACCTCCCTGAGGCTTGCAAGACCAACAAGGAGGTGTACGACTTTCTGAAGTCAGTCTCACAGAAATATCATATTGGATTCTGGGGTCCAGGAGCAGGAATTATCCATCAGGTGGTGCTCGAGAATTATGCCTTTCCTGGTGGTATGATGGTAGGAACCGACTCGCATACGCCCAATGCCGGAGGTCTCGGTATGGTAGCAGTAGGTGTGGGCGGTGCAGATGCGGTAGACGTGCTGACCGGACAGCCATGGGAACTCAAGATGCCTCGTCTTATTGGTGTTCATCTTAAGGGCAAACTCTCTGGATGGGCAACTCCTAAAGACGTGATCCTCGAAATTCTCGGCATTCTGACCGTCAAGGGCGGCACAAATGCCATCCTTGAATACTTCGGCGAAGGTCTCGACAGCATCTCGACCACAGGCAAGGCCACCATCTGTAATATGGGAGCAGAACTGGGAGCCACTTGCTCCATCTTCCCCTTCGACGAGAACGCCGACGAATACCTGCGCAAGACGGGCCGTGAGGAGATTGCTGTTCTCGCCCAGCAGAATGCGGCAGAACTCCGCGCTGATGATGAGGTGATGGCTAATCCTTCGGCTTTCTACGACCAGATAGTAGAGATCGACCTTTCCAAGGTGGAGCCACACCTCAATGGTCCGTTTACTCCCGATGCCGCCACACCTATCTCGCACATGAAGGCGAAGGGCCCTGCCAACGATTATCCCATGGTGGTAGAGGTTGGACTGGTAGGCAGTTGCACCAACTCATCCTATCAGGATCTTGCACGTGCAGCCAGTGTGGCACGCCAGGCTTACGAGAAAGGCATCGAAGTGAAGGGACAGCTGATTATCAATCCAGGTTCGGAGCAGATTCGTTACACGGCAGAGCGCGACGGCATCCTCGACGACTTCAAGAAGATCGGTGCCTTGATTATGACCAACGCCTGCGGTCCTTGCATCGGACAATGGAAGCGTCATACTGACGACAATACACGTAAGAACGCCATCGTCACTTCATTCAACAGAAACTTCCGCCGCCGTGCTGACGGCAACCCCAATACTTACGCCTTCATCGGCAGCCCAGAGTTGACAGTGGCGCTGACCATTGCCGGCAGACTGGACTTCAATCCTGCCACAGACACCTTGTTGGACAAGGAAGGCAACAGCGTGAAACTGGATGCCCCAACAGGCTACACATTCCCTCCTAAGGGATTTGCCGTAGAGGACAAGGGATTCATCGCACCAAGCGCAGACAACGCTAATGTGGAGGTAGTGATCTCACCAGAAAGCAACCGCTTGCAGAAGTTGGCTCCATTTGCAGCCTGGGACGGAAAGGATCTGACCGATATGCCGTTGCTCATCAAGACTGAAGGTAAGTGTACCACCGACCATATCTCTATGGCTGGTCCCTGGCTGAAGTTCCGCGGTCATCTGCAGAACATCTCCGACAACCTCCTGATGGGAGCCGTCAACGCCTTCAATGGTGAGAGCAACAAGGTGAAAAACCAGTTGGACGGCAAGTACGTGGAGGTTTCCACCGCAGCCAAGGCTTATAAGGCACAGGGTATTAGCAGCATCGTGGTGGCAGAAGACAACTATGGCGAGGGTTCTTCGCGTGAGCATGCAGCCATGGAGCCTCGTTTCCTCAATGTGAAGGTGATCCTCGCCAAGAGCTTCGCCCGCATTCACGAAACCAACCTGAAGAAGCAGGGTATGCTGGCGCTTACATTCTGCAACAAGGATGATTATAATAAGGTACTGGAAGACGATCGTATTTCGCTCACCGGTCTGAAGGAGTTTGCCCCAGGCAGCAAGCTGACGGTAACTCTGAAGCATCAGGATGGCAGCGAGGACAGTTTCCTGGTAGAACATACCTACAACGATACGCAGATAGCTTGGTTCAAGGCAGGTTCGGCTTTGAATTTTGCGGCAAAGAAATAGTGTTTTGCGATTACACTAAACATTACCCATTAAAACATCAATAAAAATGAACAAGGAATATTTAATATACAAACTGAGCGATGAGGTAAAAAACTCATGCAAGATTGACAGGGAGGCTTTCACTAAGTTCAATGTGAAGCGTGGTCTTCGAAATGACGATGGCTCGGGTGTTCTCGTCGGTTTGACCAATATTGGTAATGTAGTGGGTTACGAACGAGATGCAGACGGAAAGCTGACACCTACAGAGGGTAAGCTCTATTACCGTGGCTATGAGCTCGACGACCTGGTGAGTCCTCTGCTGAAGGAGAAGCGCTTCGGTTTCGAGGAAGTGGCTTTCCTGTTGCTTTCAGGTCAGTTGCCTGACAAGGAGGAGTTGGAAGCTTTTAAGGAACTGCTCAACGACAACATGCCGCTCGACCACCGCACCATCACGCATATTATCGAATTGGAGGGCAGCAACATCATGAACATACTGGCGCGATGCGTGCTCGAGATGTACACATTCGATCCAAATCCTGATGACATCAGCCGCGACAACCTGATGCGTCAGAGCATAGAGTTGATAGCCAAGTTCCCAACCATTATCGCCTATGCCTACAACATCTACCGCCACTCGGTACAGGGCCGCAGTCTGCATATCCGTCATCCTCGCGAGAACCTCTCCATCGCAGAGAACTTTCTCTATATGATGAAGCACGAGAACTATTCGGAGCTCGATGCACGAATGCTCGACCTGCTGCTCATCATCCAGGCAGAGCATGGTGGTGGTAACAACTCTACCTTTACCGTGCGTGTCACTTCTTCCACCCGCACAGATACTTACAGCTCTATTGCCGCCGGTATCGGCAGCTTGAAAGGTCCGCTTCATGGTGGTGCCAACATCAAGGTAATCAATATGTTCCATCACCTGAAAGAGCAGATCAGAGACTGGAAGAACGTGAAGGAACTGGATGTTTATCTCACCCGTATGCTCAACAAGGAGGCTTACGACAAGACTGGTCTTATCTATGGTATCGGTCATGCGGTCTACACATTGAGCGATCCCCGTGCCGTAGAGCTGAAACGTTTGGCTGGCGAATTGGCCAAGGAGAAGGGAAGAGAGGACGAGTATGAATTCCTGAAGCTCATAGAGCAGGAGGGTATCAAGTGCCTGCAGGAGCATCGTGGAGGCAGTAAACCTGCTTGTGCCAACCTCGACTTCTACAGCGGATTCATCTATGAGATGATAGGTTTGCCACAGGAGATCTATACACCAATATTCGCCATGGCCCGTATTGTGGGTTGGACAGCCCACCGTATTGAGGAGCTCAACTTTGAAGGCCGTCGCATCATCCGTCCTGCTTATAAGAACATTTTGGGTGAGTTGGAATACACTCCGCTCGACGAACGATAAACCCAAAAAGGTGTGTCATAATCTTATGACACACTTTTTTTATAGTCAGCCTATAACCGAAACAGAAATTTCTATAAGCGCAGTAGAATTTTCTATAAGCGAAGCAGAACTTTCTATAACCGAAACAGAATTTTCTGTAACCGAAACATAGACAAACGGTCAAGCGAAGGGCAGGAGAGAAGGAGGAAACCTCTCATTCTATGCTCCAAAAAGCAGGGTGATGAGAGGAATTGTGATGATGGAGAACAGGGTAGTGATGAATGTCGCTTCGGTCATGAGTGAGGGATTTCTGCCGTACTTCATACAGAACATTGTGCCGAAAGACGCCACTGGCATGGCTATTACTACCGTGTTGATGTTGTTGATGAGCGTGTTGACTCCGCATAGACGGAACAGAAAATACACGGACAGAGGCACTATCAACAGTCGGAGGAAGGAGGTGGCATAAACCTTGCCAGAACCTATAATCTCGCGAAGTGGAAGACGTGCCATCGAACTGCCTATAATCATCAGGGCTGCGGGCACAGTAATGTTGCCCACCATCGTAATCGGACGGGCTATCATCTCGGGAGTATGCACGCCAAAAGCTACCAATAAGGCTGCGATGAAGGCGCCTATGAGAGCCGGACTGAGCAATACTTTCGGATTGAACTGACGGATGCTGTATTCGCCCTTGACAAGCATCACACCCGCAGTAAAGATAAAGAAGGTATTGGGCACATTGAGCAAGGCTGCATAGAAGACTGCCTTCGGACCGAAGATGCTCGCCACTATAGGATAACCGATGAACCCCACGTTGGCAAACATCAGGGAAAAACCTATCATGCCCTGGTCGTCATGATTCTTGGATATGAATCGGGGAACCCAGAAACCAAACACCAACAAAATGATGTAGGTGAGGAATCCCACACCTACAAGCGGAAGAATCAACGAGCGGTCGGGCATTTCGTCGCCCATAACCGACGAGAGCACCAAGAGCGGACAAGTGATGTCTACTACGATGGAAGACAGCTTTTTGTCGAACTTGTCGCCCATATACCCCAACTTACAGGCGGTGTAACCCAATATAACCATGGTGAAAAGCATCACCATTACTTCTAAATTCTGCATTATCCTGAAAATTAATGATTGTGTTTTAGTCGATGAAACGGCGAGTGATATTGCCGTAATGATCGATGCGACGGTCGCGAAGGAAAGGCCACCAGCGCCTAACGTCCTCGCTGTGCTTGAGGTCAACATCTACCACAAGGCTTTCTTCCTCGTTGTCGCTTGCCCTGTAATAGAGCTCGCCCTGCGGACCAGCCACGAAACTGCTGCCCCAGAACTGAATGCCTCCAGTCTGCTCACTTGGGTCGGGCTCGAAGCCTACGCGGTTGACAGCTACTACCGGCAGTCCATTGGCCACGGCATGACCTCGCATCACGGTGGTCCAAGCCTCGCGCTGGCGCTGCTGTTCGTCCTCTGTATCATACTTGGCATAGCCGATGGCTGTAGGATAGATCAGGAGTTCGGCACCCTGAAGAGCCATCAGGCGGGCTGCTTCCGGGTACCACTGGTCCCAGCATACCAATACACCCAACTTACCCACTGAAGTCTGTATGGGCTGGAACCCCAGGTCGCCAGGAGTGAAATAGAACTTCTCATAGTAAGCTGGATCATCGGGAATGTGCATCTTGCGGTATTTGCCGGCGATGCTGCCATCACGCTCTATGACAACTGCAGTGTTGTGATAGAGTCCGGGAGCACGACGCTCGAAGAGAGATGTCACGATGACGACATTCAAGTCCTTGGCCAACTTGCCGTAGAAGTCGGTGGATGGACCAGGAACAGGCTCTGCCAAATCGAAGTTGTCTACTGTCTCTATCTGGCAGAAATAGAGCGAGTTGTGTAGTTCTTGCAGAACTATCAGTTCAGCTCCACGGTGAGCCAAGTCTATGATGCCCTGTGCCAGGCGTGTTTTGTTGTCAGCCACATCGGCTGTATTGTGCTGCTGTAGTATTCCTATTTTCATCTGTATTGAATATTATTGTATTTTGTCTCCCTGATGGTTCCTTCTGGCAGTTGCATGGTGAGACAATGGATGCTGCCATGCTGACGGATAATGGTGCGCGAGTCTACTCCAATAATCTCCCTGTCTGGGAAGGCTAACTGTATCTGTCGGCGTGCTTCCTCATCCTTCTCTGGCTGATTGTATGTGGGGTAAATCACAGCACCGTTGATAATCAGGAAGTTGGCGTAAGTAGCCGGCAGTCTGTCGCCATCGTCGTAGATAGGGTCGGGCATAGGCAGGCGAAGCAGGCGATAGGGGTAACCCTCGTAGGTAAGAACACTCTTAAGTTGCTTCTCCAAAGCCTGAAAGTCAGCATACTGCTCATCTGAGGCATCATCGCAACCCACATAAAGCAAGGTGTCGTGAGGCGCTACTCGCACAATGGTGTCGATGTGTCCATCGGTGTCGTCGCCAACCAAATTGCCATGATCGAGCCACACTATGCGCTTGGCATGAAAAAAGTTGAGCAATTGTTTCTCTATATCCATCCGGGTGAAAGGCTGGTTGCGGTGAGGCGCCAGCAGGCATTGGCTTGTGGTAAAGATGGTTCCCTTTCCATCGCTCTCTATGCTTCCACCTTCGAGGACAAAACCTGTATGGTTCTCGAGGGCAGCCTGAAAGGCTCCTTGATAGTAGAGCTGCAGGTTGATGGCATTGTCCTTTTGCCAGGCAAACTTCTCGCCCCATCCGTTGAATCGGAAGTCGAGCAGATGAATAGGAACGATTAGGCCGTTGTGACTGTTCTTGGAAACCAAGGTGACAGGGCCATGATCACGTGCCCAGGTGTCATTGGAATCAATATCATAAAGATGTACGCGATCCATCTGTTCTTTCGACAGACGGCTTGCCAACATTCGCCGAGTACTCTCAACAATGGGCGTGGCAATAAGCAACTGCTCATAGCGTGTGATGATTTCTGACAGTTCCAGATAGGTGTCGGTAATCTGACGCAGATAAGGTTTCCAGTCGGTACCTCCATGAGGCCATGTAAGCATGATTCCGCTCTGAGGTGACCATTCTGCCGGTAGCGAATAATCGCAAGGGTATGACTGATACATAGGCTTTAGATTTTTTTTGTTCTTACTATTTTTATGATCAGGTGTTGCCGATAATCGACAATCATTTGCAAAATTACGAAAAATTCTATAATAAGACTCTCTTTTCCTTCTTTTTTTTTACTAAAATGCGAGGTTTTACATGAATTCTTCTATGGATATTCATAAAATTAGTTAAACTCTAAGGGGGAGCGCTTCATATTTGCGAAGAAATCGTTAACTTTGCAACTAAATGAAAATAAATAAGGTAGTAGATGCCCTTGAACAGTACGCGCCTCTGCCCTTGCAGGAAGGATATGATAATGCCGGCCTGCAAGTTGGATTGACAGAGACGGTGGAAGTATCAGGGGCATTATTGTGTCTTGACGTTACTGTGCAAGTGGTGGAAGAAGCGATAGAAAAGGGGTGCAACCTCATCGTTAGCCACCATCCGCTGATATTTCGCAAACTGGCAAGAATATCAGACGAGAACTATGTGCAGCGCACTGTGCGTAAAGCCATCAAGAACGACATTGCCATCGTGAGCATGCATACCAATATGGATGCGGCTACGGGTGGAGTCAACTTTAAGATAGCAGAGAAATTGGGGCTGAAGAACCTGAAGTTCTTTGCAGGCGAGAAAGAAGTAGATGGCGTGAAAGGTGGCGAAGGAGTGATAGGCGAAGTGCCCGAAACAGAGGGGTGGGCTGCCGATGACCTGGTGCTCTTGCTGCGCGACAAGTTCGCAGTAGAGAGTGTGCAATGTAATCAGTTGCTTCGTCGTCCTATCAGGCGCGTGGCTCTCTGCGGTGGTGCAGGCTCGTTTCTTCTTGACGCTGCCATACAGGCTGGTGCTGATGCCTTTATCACAGGCGAAATGCACTATCATGAATACTTCGGTCATGAGCAGGAGATTCAGATCTGCGTCATTGGTCATTACCAGAGCGAGCAGTTTACCAGCGAAATCTTCAAGAGTATCATCGAGGAGAAATGTCCGGGAGTAAAGTGCTTGATCTCTGAAATCAACACCAACCCGATCATTTATCTTTAGAAAGTTGAACAACAATACGGACTCAGTCTATAGAAGTTGCAGGAAAGCAATATACATTAAACACATATAATTTATAATATAATGGCAAAGAAAGATCCTACAGATTTGACAGTAGAAGAGAAATTGAAAACCCTCTTCCAGCTGCAGACTACCTTGTCGGGTATCGACGAGAACCGCGCATTGAGAGGCGAGCTTCCTCTCGAAGTTCAGGACTTGGAAGACGAGATTGCTGGTCTTAACACTCGTATCGAGAAGATACAGCACGAGATTGAGCAGTTCCAGAAGGCTGTAAGCCAGAAGAACGGCGAGATCCAGGAGGCACAGGCAAGCTTGAAGCGCTATCAGTCACAGCTCGACACTGTAAGCAACAACCGTGAATATGATACTTTGAGCAAGGAAATCGAGTTCCAGCAGTTGGAAATCGAACTTTGCGAGAAGAAGATTCGTGAGGGTCAGCAGAAGATTGATAGGGATTACCGCCCTTATAGGCTCTGCAAAGATTCAGGAGAGACAGGCTGACTTGGCTTACACACAAGAGCACAAGGCCGACCGCGAGAAAGGCTTGGTAGAGAAGCGTTCTGAGCTCGACGACATCATGTCGGAGACACGTGATGAGGAAGAGCGTCTGAAGGAGAAGGCGCTCGACTTGGAGAAGAAGATCGAACCTCGTCTGCTTGCCAGCTTCAAGCGTATCCGCAAGGGTGCCCGCAACGGTCTGGGTATCGTATATGTACAGCGTGATGCCTGTGGTGGTTGCTTCAACAAGATTCCTCCTCAGCGCCAGCTTGACATCAAGATGCACAAGAAGATCATTCCTTGTGAGTATTGTGGCCGTATTCTCATCGACCCAGAGTTGGCTGGTATTAAGATCAGCGCTCCAGAAGAGGAGAAGCCAAAGCGCAAGCGTTCTATTCGCAAGAAGAAGACCGAGGATGCTGATTAATATAGCAAACTAAGAATAAGGGTGTTTCGTCCTGCCATTCATTAAGCATGGCTGATGAAACACCCTTTATTCATGCAACAATATCGCTGTCTTCTGTATTTCATAACTAACTGAAACAATTTGTATAGTATTAAAACAACTCATGACTTTATGGGTGACGGGTAGATACTCTTTTACTTTTGAATGTTAAAGTAAAGAACTTCACTCAAAATAATTGCTATTTACAATAATTTTTGTACTTTTGCAACGAAATGGGTAGCAAAATCCACATCTTGCTAAGTGTGGCACAGCCTTTGCTATGCATTATTCATCATCAATACAAACGAATATGACAAAGAAAGAAGAAGACTTTAACTATAAGATAGACTTAGACCCCATACGCCAGGGCGCAGAGACCCTGCGCAACGATGACGGATTCTCTTTCCCCGATGAAGACGAGGACGGTCTCTTCGCTGACAACGACGATGACGATGATGTTCGCGACAACGCAAGCAAGAACACTTCCTCAGCAAATCGACATCAGGTAAATACCAAGAAGAAGTCAAAGACCCCCATCATCGACCATTTCAGTCACGACCTAACCCAGGCAGCTTCCGAAGGTAAGCTCGACCCTGTAGTGGGACGCAGCAAGGAGATAGAGCGCGTGATCGAGATCTTGGGACGACGCAAGAAGAACAACCCTATATTAATAGGTGAGCCTGGTGTGGGCAAGAGCGCCATCGTGGAAGGACTGGCACAGCTCATTGACAAACAACAGGTGTCCGGACTGCTCTTCAACAAGCGCGTAGTAGAGCTCGATATGACTGCCATGGTGGCAGGAACCAAGTTTCGTGGGCAGTTCGAAGACCGTATCAAGGGACTCATCCGTGAGTTGGAGGAATCGCCCGATATCATCGTCTTCATCGACGAGATCCACACCATTGTGGGAGCAGGCAATGCGCAGGGAAGCATGGATGCAGCCAACATTCTGAAGCCAGCCTTGGCAAGAGGCGTGATACAGTGTATCGGCGCCACTACCCTCAATGAATACCGCAACTCGATAGAGAAGGACGGTGCCTTGGAGCGCCGTTTCCAGAAAGTCATAGTAGAACCTACCACTGCCGAGGAGACACTCCAGATACTCAACAATGTGAAGGAACGTTACGAGGAGCACCATCATGTCGTCTACAGCGATGATGCCCTGCAGGCTTGCGTCAAATTGGCAGACCGCTACGTCACCGACCGTTTCTTCCCCGACAAAGCTATCGACATCATCGACGAGGTAGGTTCACACATTCATCACAGCCATTCCTCTGTTCCACAACCCATCCTCGACCTGCAGGAAGATATTGTGAAGGTGAAGGGATGCAAGCAGAAAGCAGTTGCGAACCAGAATTTTGAATTGGCAGCCAGCTACCGCGACCAACAGGCGCAGATGGAGAATCGTCTGGAGAGCATGAAGCTGATGTGGGAACGTGGCGAAGGCGAGGAGGTCCTGCCTGTAGACGAAATCGACGTGGCGCAGGTGGTGAGCCGCATGACGGGCGTACCCGTTGAACGCATGGAGGAAGCAGAGAGCAGTCGTCTGCGCAAGATGGGCGCCACCCTCAAGAGTGCTGTCATCGCCCAGGACAAGGCCATCGACACTATGGTGAAAGCCATCCAGCGCAACCGTGTTGGGCTGAAAGAACCCAACCATCCCATTGGGGCCTTTATGTTCCTGGGACCTACTGGTGTGGGAAAAACTTATCTCGCCAAGAAGTTGGCAGAACAGATGTTTGGCTCTGCCGACGCCCTGATTCGCGTTGATATGAGCGAGTACTCAGAGAGTTTCAATACCTCCCGTCTTGTAGGTGCGCCTCCGGGATACGTAGGCTATGAGGAGGGCGGACAGCTCACCGAGAAGGTAAGACGCAAACCCTATTCCATCGTGCTGCTCGACGAGATAGAGAAGGCCAACGACAAGGTGTTCAACCTCCTGTTGCAGGTCTTGGACGAAGGCCGACTCACCGATGGCAACGGCCGTCTCATCGACTTCCGCAACACAGTTATCATCATGACCTCCAATGCGGGAACGCGCCAACTCAAGGAGTTTGGCCGTGGCGTGGGTTTCAATGCGGGCAGTGCTCATGGCAACCTGCTCGACGAAAAGGACAAGGAGTATGCACGCAGCATTATACAGAAGAGCCTGAGCAAGCAGTTCTCGCCTGAGTTCCTGAATCGTCTCGACGAAATCATCACCTTCGACCAGTTGGGCCTCGATGCCATCAAGCAGATCATCGATATTGAACTGAAGTCGCTCTTCAAGCGTGTGGAGGACATGGGATACCACATCCGCATCACTGACAAAGCGAAGGAGTTTGTGGCCGTCAAGGGTTACGACGTGCAGTTTGGCGCCCGTCCTTTGAAGCGTGCCATCCAAACCTACATCGAAGATGGCGTTTGTGAACTGTTGCTGGGCGATTCGCTGACTGCGGGTGAAACTATCGTCATTGGCAAGAACCCCAACAAGGATGAGTTGACCTTCAATCCACAAAGTTAATATAGGTTAATGCGCAAAAACAATTTCATCGGTTGAAAATATTTCATTACCTTTGCAGTTGTTTTTAAAAAGCAAGCCATGATGGCTCAGTTGGTAGAGCAACGCATTCGTAATGCGTGGGTCGCGGGTTCGAGTCCCGCTCGTGGCTCATTCCTATTGTGCGAGATTAGCACATCGGTAGTGCACAGGCTTCCCAAGCCCGGGAGGCGGGTTCGACTCCCGTATCTCGCTCAAAGAATAAGGTGTTAGAAATCAGATTGTTATATGATTTTTAGCACCTTATTTTTTTATTTTATTTTTAGTATACTTACACTAAATTTTCATGCTTTTCAAGTGTTTTGTGAGTAATATGTGAGTAAAATAGACAAACAAAGATGACGGTTTTTGCACCTATCATAAGATTATCCGAAAGAATTTTAGTAATTTTGCAGCCAAAAATGAGAAAGATGGAAAATAACGATATGAAATGGAAGACGCTCTCGCAACGCTATCTGATAGAGAAGCCCTGGCTCACGGCAAGGGTTGACAAGGTGGAGTTGCCAACAGGGGCTGTCATTGACGAGTATTATGTGTTGGAATACCCCGACTGGGTGAACACAATAGCCATCACGAAGGAAGGTAAGTTTGTTTTTGTGCGCCAGTACCGTTATGCCTTGGGCAAGACGGTGAACGAGTTGTGTGCGGGCGTTATAGAGAAAGGTGAGGAGCCTATGGCTGCTGCCAGAAGAGAGTTGATGGAGGAGACAGGATTTGGTGGTGGAAACTGGCAGGAATGGATGACTATTTCTGCCAACCCAAGCACGCATACCAATCTGACTCACTGCTTTTTGGCGACAGACGTTGAACTGTTGAGTGAACAGCACTTAGATGAGGGTGAGGATGTGCAGGTGCGCATCTTTACACGCCAGGAAGTGGAAGATATGTTGCAGAAAGGCGAGGTTTGGCAGAGTTTGATGGCAGCCCCTTTGTGGAAGTATTTTGCCCTTAATCAATAAGGCTGTCAAGAAGTTATGTTTATAGTCATTCTGTTTATCTTTTGGGGAATCCTGTCGGGAGTTCTCTGTCGCAAGCTGTCGACAGGGGCACGCATCTCACTCACCGATGTGGCTGCGCGATGGCAGGGCAGAATCGTCACCTGGCTCATCTGGCTGTTACTCTTCCTGTTGGGCATTGAGGTGGGAAGCAACGAGATGATTGTGCGCTCTCTGCCCACGCTTGGTGTAGAGGCGTTGTTGCTCTCTTCGGCTGCCACCTTGGGCTGTTGTGTCTTAGCCTGGATGCTTTGGAGAGTTTCAAAGAACAATACCATGCAGGAGAATGCGAAGAAAGAAACTTCTGCCGAGAAAGAAGGGAATCCTGCCGAGAAAGAAGGCTTGCAAGGATCTTCTCTCATCCGTGGGCTGAAGGTGATGAAGGGAAGTCTCATTGTGGTGGAATTCTTCGTCATAGGCTTGCTGGGCGGAATAGAGAAGATGGTGCCTTCATGGCTTCTCGATGGAGACGTGAGTTTTGTGGCACTCTGTGGCTTGCTGCTCTTCGTGGGATTGGGCATCGGACTGAATCCTGAAATGAAGAAGGAGGTTCGTTCGTTGAGTCCTCGCATGGCATTGTTGCCTGTTGTCACGATAATAGGCTCGTGGTTGGGAGCGTTGCTGATATGGACAGTGCTTCACCGCACCCTGTCCGACTGCATGGCGATAAACAGTGGCTTCGCCTATTATTCGCTGTCGAGTATCTTCATCACCGAATATCGTGGTGCCGAATTGGGAACCATAGCCCTCTTGGCTAACATCATACGCGAGATGCTTACCCTGTTGGGTGCTCCGCTGATGGCCCGTTGGTTTGGTCCGCTGGCACCTATTTCTGCAGGAGGAGCCACCACGATGGACACCACCTTGCCCATTCTCTCGCAGACCGTGGGTCAGCGCTATATAGCTCTGAGCATCTATCATGGTTTTGTGGTCGACTTCACCGTGCCCTTCCTTGTCAGCTGGTGGTGTATGGTTTAATTTAAAAGAACTTGCGCAAATGGGGAAGTTAAAGAAGTTAAGTAAGAACAATTTATATAAGAAACATGATAAAAGCAGCATTATTTGATCTCGATGGAGTGGTGCTCGATACAGAAACCCAGTACTCCGTATTCTGGGGAATGATAGGTAAGGAATATCATCCAGAGTTGCCCGACTTCGCCCTTCGCATCAAGGGACAGACGCTGGTGCAAATCTACGATAAATATTTTTCCGATGATGCCGTCTTCGCCCATGTGGCAGACTATCAGGGCGTAGAAGCAGAGCAAGCCCGTATTACCCGCAGGCTCGATGAGTTTGAACTGCACATGAAGTACGACTATATCGTGGGCTTCGAAGCCTTTGTTGCCGATCTGCGAGAGCATGGCGTGAAATGTGCCGTGGTGACCAGCAGCAACATGGCAAAGATGCGCAGCGTGTACGAGCAGCATCCAGAGCTGGAGTCTTACTTCGATCGTGTGCTTACCAGCGAGGACTTTGCCCGCAGCAAGCCCGATCCCGACTGTTACCTCAAGGGTGCTGCCTGCTTTGGTGCGAAGACAGAGGAGTGTGTAGGACTGGAAGACAGTTTCAACGGACTGCGTGCCGTGAGGGCATCGGGCGCATTCACCCTTGGACTTGCCACCACCAATTCGCATGAAGCCATCGCTCCATTTTCCGATTATGTGGTCAATGATTATCAGGACTTTGGCTATGAAGACCTGTGCAAGGTGGTAGACGAGAGGGGCAAAAAGTGAAAAAAAAGGCTTTTTTCTTTGTAGTGTGCCTAAATAGCTGTAACTTTGCACCTGATTTCAAAAACAGACAAGAGAAAAATGGGATATTTATCGACTGACAAGAAGAAAATCACCACCAAGACCTTTGCTGAAATGAAGCAGGCTGGCGAGAAAGTTACTATGCTTACCGCTTACGATTTTACTACCGCAGGCATTATCGATTCAGCAGGAATCGACAGCATATTGATAGGCGACTCTGCCTCTAACGTCATGGCAGGCAACGCCAATACACTGCCCATCAGCGTAGACGAGATGATCTATCATGCCCGCAGTGTGACACGTGCCGTCAACCATGCTCTCGTGGTATGCGACATGCCCTTTGGCAGTTATCAGATAAGTCGTGAGGAGGCGTTGCGCAATGCCTGCCGAATGATGAAGGAGACGGGTGTGGACGCACTGAAGTTGGAAGGTGGTATCGAAATCATCGACACCGTGAAGTCGCTCATCGATGCAGGTATTCCTGTACACGGACACTTGGGACTCACCCCGCAGAGCGTCAACAAGTTTGGCGGTTATGGCATCCGTGCCAAAGAGGAAGCCGAGGCTGAGAAGTTGATCAGCGACGCCATCGCCCTCGACAAGGCTGGCTGCTTTGCCATCGTTTTGGAGAAAGTGCCAGCCAAGTTGGCTGCCGAGGTGACACGCCAGGTAAAGGCTGTAACTATAGGTATCGGTGCAGGCGCTGGTTGCGACGGACAGGTATTGGTTTATGCCGACGCCTTAGGAATGACTCAGGGTTTCAAGCCAAAGTTCTTGCGCCACTTCGCCCATGTGGGTGAGGAGATGACCAAGGGGGTACAATCGTATGTCGATGCAGTGAAGACAGGAGGCTATCCTTCTGCCGAAGAATCTTACTAAAATAAAGTATGGATACACAGAATACACCAGTACATCTGAAGTTATGGCATCGTGAGTTCTGGATGCTGGCTCTTGCCAATCTGCTGCTCATGATGTCGGCTTATGGCTTGCTGCCCACCTTGCCTTTCTATCTGTTGGGCAGAGGACTGGACGGCATGCAGACAGGACTGGTTATGGGAATATATGGAGCAGGACTCTTTGCCCTGGGCGGGTTCTGCTCTTATTATGTTCAGCGCTATCGTCGCAACCATGTATGCCAGTACTCCATCCTGGGCTTGGTGCTCTGTATGGGCATGGCTTATTATTTAGAGTTTGTGCTGGGAGTGGAGATGGAGTTCCGACTGTTGCTCTTGGTTCGTTTTGCTATCGGAGCCTTCTTGGGACTGGCAGCGATGGTACTGGGCAGTACGCTGGCGATAGACATCTGCGAGTCGTTTCAGCGCACGGCAGCCAATCACATCATAGCATGGTTTGGCCGACTGGCTTTGGCCATGGGACCTTTAGCAGCACTCTTAGTCTACGGCTTGTGGGGCTATTGTTACATCCCCGTATTTTCGGGTGTGCTGGCACTTGCATCCTTTGTGCTGATAGCGATGGTGCGTTTCCCCTTCAAGGCCCCATCCGAGAAGATGCCACTGTTCAGTCTTGACCGCTTCTTCCTGCCGCAGGGCTTGCCTCTCTTTGTCAATCTGATACTCATCATGATGGTGGTTGGGGTGCTGTTGGCTCAGGTTCACAGTGTTACCTACTATGCTATGTTGTTGGCAGGATTGGCCATGGCAATAGTGGCTGAGCGTTTTGCCTTTGCCAATGCCGAACTGAAGAGTGAGGTGCTTACGGGTATCATCGTGCTGGCAGCGGCTGTGTTGATGGAGTTCACCCATCAGGCACGTGCACTCGATTACATGCAGCCTGCCATGATAGGCTTTGCCTCTGGCATCACCGGAAGCCGTTTTCTGCTTTTCTACCTCAAGTTGTCCAAACACTGTCAGCGAGGCACCAGCCAGAGTTCTTTCTTCCTGGCATGGGAGACGGGCATCAGTCTGGGCTTCCTCCTGAAGTTTGGTTTCCTCTCTTCCGACAGCAGCCGTGCGCCTTATGCGTGCTTAGGACTGCTGGTCATCAGCTTAGGGCTCTACAATTTCTTCGTACACCCCTGGTACATGAAACATCGCAACAGATAACACCCCGAACTACTCATATATTTAGATAATAGCATTTAATCATGACGCCCGCACAATGAACATTAAAACAAAACTCTTGGC
>OGMR01000398.1_pt1 | contig 21536 bp, 14 predicted proteins | sample 1573251 | NCBI WGS metagenome assembly OGMR01 (sample SAMEA2581979, study PRJEB24529) | metagenome | biome: Human gut stool | place: China | collected 2011
TGTCATCTCCAGGCAGAGGGTCAACCTGTACCATGAAGGGATTCACCCTTCTGTCTTTAAAACCTACAGCGAGGCTTTCGTATTTATATTGGTTGTTGCGTTCTATTTCCGGACCTTGCCCCTTGCGTGTGACGTAGTAGCCCTTCATGCGAGGCTCCTCGCCAAAGAGCAGTACATCGAGGTCAATGCCATAGCGTTTTGAGATCTTGGAGAGGCGATATACAGATGGGTCGGCCTCTCCCGATTCGATCTTCAGATAATGTTCAAGACTGATTTCGCAAAGCTCTGCCACTTCCTCTGCAGGGATGTAGAGAACTTCGCGCAGACCTTTCAGTCTTTCTCCTATTTGCTTAATTGCTTCGTCCATTGTTCTATTCTTTTTAGTCGTTTGCTGGCAAAAGTACAATTTTTTGATGAAATGAGCAAAGAATTATAGAATAAAAACTTGGTAAATAGAAATAAAACTACTATCTTTGCCCAATATTTATTGACAGAAATAACAGTTATGATAAGATATTTAACCCTATTAACCTTCCTTTTGGTTTTTGACTTAAGTTGTCATGCCGAAGCTTCAGAGGTGTTACAACGTCTTGATGATGCTCTCAGTTCTGCGAGTAAATTTGATGCCGAAAAAAAATCGCAAATAAAGCATCTTCATGATATTGCTTCTTCTGCTCGCTCGGAAAATGACCGCTATAAGGCTTGTATTGAACTTTACGAGGCTTATGAATCGTATAAGTACGACTCTGCGTCGGTGTATGCAGATAAGGCAATGTCGTTGGCGCGTCAAATTGGCAATGCAGACTTTATGGTTGAGGCTGCCTGCGCCAAGGTGTTTTGTCTTCTTTCTGCCGGTCTGTATAAGGAAGCTTTCGATGAGGTGGGACAAGTGGACATCAGTAATGCCTCTTCGCCTTATTTATATAAGTATTATTTTGTGAAGTGGCGTTTATTAGCCGATATTTCAGATTATAGTCGTGCCGAACCTTATATGTCACAGTACATACGGCAGTCGAGAATCTTGGTCGACACCTTGCGCCACTATATGCGCCCAAAATCCACACAGTGGAATTATATTATTGGTATGCAACTGATGAAGGAGCGCAAGTGTAGGGAGAGTGAATCATATTTTCAGAAAGTTCTTAGTGATAAGCATATTTCTATGCACGAACGGGCCATCAGTACTTCGTGCTTAGGCTATTTGTACAAGTTGAGAGGAGATACGGTGAAAGCGCTTCGTTATCTTGCTGAGGCTGCTATCTGCGATATCAAGTCGTCGACTAAGGAAACAACAGCCCTTCGACAGGTGGGTGCCTTGCTGTTTGCACAGGGTGATGTGGAACATGCTATCAATTATGTGCAGAAAGCACTTGATGATGCTAACTTTTATAATGCCCGTCAGCGTAAGATTGAGATAGGTGGTGTGTTGCCTGTCATCGAACAAAGCAGGTATAAGGACATGTGGGCGCAGCGCAATGTGATGATACTTTGTATTGTTATGGCTTTTGTCCTGTTGGGTGTTTCTGTGGTAAGTTCTTTGTTCATTAAAAAACAAATGCGAAAACTGAAACTGGCCACCCGCATAATCCAGGAGCGAAACCAGAAGTTGGAACAGGCTAATGCCCAATTGTCCGAGGCCAACAAGATTAAGACAGAGTACATAGGGAAATCGTTTTATCAGAGTGCTGGCTATTTTGAAAAGATAGAGAAATTGTACCGTCTGGTAGACCGTAAGTTGACTGCCCGTCAATACGATGACCTGCGCCGAACCTTGTCGGAGCGTTCTCTGATGGAAGAACGTAAGGATATGTATGCCGACTTCGATGAGACTTTCCTTCGTCTTTTCCCCTCATTTATCGAAAAATACAATGAACTTTTTAATGAAAAAGACCGAAAGACCCCTTCAGACACCATGGCACTCAGTAATGAGATGCGCATCTTTGCCCTTATTCGTTTAGGTATTACCGACTCTGAACGCATCGCCCTTTTTCTCAATTACTCGGTCAATACCATCAATACCTATAAGACTCGTGTGAAAAATAAGTCGTTAGTCAACAACGATGAGTTTGAACAGCATATTATGGCCATTTAAACTTAAAAGGTTGTCTTAAGGTTTCTTTTTGGGTTGATATGTCACCATATTTTCATTATACAAATAGAGAAAGTGCTTTTCTGTAAATTTCATATTATTAGATACTTACGCAGAAAAGCACTTTTTTTTTATTATACAATATTTAGTTAGTTTGGAGATATGCTGATATTGTAATAATTTTGCAGTGTCGGTAGAATATAGTATGCTAAATAAACCAACAAAATTCAATTTTACATTTATAAACCCAAATAACTATAACAATGAAAAGAAATCTATTCATCAAACTATTTGCGCCAGCCTTGATGGTGGCGGGTAGTGGATTCCTGTCTTCTTGTAGCAGTGTTGATGATGGTAGTTATGTACCACCATTTACACAATACGAGAAGATATCTGGGCAATGGGTTGTCAACTCTGTTACTCAGATCGATGAGGTGGAAAACAAAAAGATGGCGCTAACTAACTTGTTCGACTTCGACACCTTTGGCATTCAGTTCAAAGTAGATGATGACAACAATCCCACCAGTTATGTCATAGAGGGCAAAGCGCCAGCTTTGATTCCTGTATCTGGTAATTGGAAGATGGGTAATGCTTTTGTCAACACCGATGGCTCTGCTGCCAAGATTATCCTGGGTGACAATACCTGGCTTACAGTGACAGGTGTTCCAGGCTCCAAGCAAGAGCTGGAGTTCAAGTTTACTCGTGCCCAGAACGGTAAACCGTTTGTTTCCTACACTTATAATCTGGCGAAGAAGGTTGATGCTACACCCGATGCGCCTGCAACGTCTAATAATGAGTAAGGAGGCCCTATTATGAAGAAAACAGCAATATATCTGATGATGTTATTAATGGCGATGACCTTTGCCTTAAACTTAAAGGCAAGTACCAAAGTCGGAACGCCAGTGTGTTGGACTGTGCCTGCAGTCTTTACTCCCGATCAGGAAGTGACATTTTATTATGATGTTACGGATGTTGGTTTCCCAGAGGGTGTTGACCTCTATCTATGGGCATGGCAGCCATCTGAGCCAGATGCTGGCAATGGCGACAATTCGTCTGAGTTTGCTAAGTTAACCTATCTTGGTGACAATATCTATTGTAAGACGATGGTTCCTACAGAGTATTTTCATACTACTGTTGATGCGATGACTAATGCTGATTGGCCAGGCTTCTGGCAGCAACTTAAGACCAAGCGTGATGACTTATGGTCGACCGAGTTTGTTGCGCCAGATAGTCGACAAGAGTGGGAGACTATTAAGAAAAATGCCGATCAGGGTGTGTTTGTCTATTCTGGTAAGAAGGTGAAAAACTTTACCGACAAGTGGACGCTCAATGAGCCTCTTACTTTCGTTTTTAATCCAAAGGTATTCACTGTCGGAGGTAAGACGATGGAAGATTTCTCCACAACAACTGGCTTTGATGGTTTCAAAATACATTCTGGTATGGATGACTGGACTTACAAGCAGCGTGTGAAGGTATGGATACCAGGTTGTATGGAGAAGACCAATGTACAGAAGTTGAGCAACGGCTACTACTCTTGGAGTATGACCTCGCCTTATGATTATTATAGCTGGAACTATGCCGATGATGGCACCAAGGCTTCTACTGGACTGGAATCAGACTACGAACCTACCAATATAGCATGGCTCATGGTGGGTATCGTCAATGGTGACTGGGGTGGTACATGCGCTGATCAAAGTACCAAGGCTGGACAGGCAGTACCTTATCCCGACCCATCTTTCTCTTATTTCCCTACCAAACTTACCGCCAATGATATCCTCACGCTTACACGTCTGTATAATGGCAAGCTCGATGGCGACCTGAACTGCAAGATCATCGCAGGCAACAAGGAACTTACTGGGGTGCTTGATGGCAACCGCGACAAGCGTCAACTCTCTGTCAACCTCCTTAACGACGTGACAGACAAGACCATCAGTGACCTCAAGGTGGTCATTACCAACAAGGCAGGTGTAAAGGTGGTCGACACCACGATACCTCTTGTGCCGTTGTCGGAAGTCGAATGACGGTGCAGCCAAAGTTGTAGCAAGTAAACAAAAAAGACAACAATCTAAACAGAATTTACAATGAACAACAGATATTTTCATATATGGCAGGCAGTCTTATTGCTCTGCCTAATGATGCTGACAGGGCAGAATGCCCTGGCTCAGAAGATGACAGTTGCGGGCACTGTGTATGATGCCTCAGGCGAAGCTCTGATGGGAGCCACCGTTCGTGAAGCAGGTACGGCTAATGGTGTGGCTACAGATATGGACGGCAAATTTACGCTTACCTGCGACCAGTCTTCACAACTTGAGATTTCCTATGTGGGCTATCTCACCAAAAAGGTGAAGGCAGGCAAGGATATCAAGGTCGTCCTCGAAGAGGATGCCAAGATGCTTGCCGAGACCGTCGTGGTTGGTGTGGGCTACGGCACAATGCGCAAGAACGACCTTACGGGTTCTATTGCCAGCGTCAATGCTAAAGATCTGAAGCATGGTGTCATTACCAGTGCCGAACAGATGCTGCAGGGAAAGGTTGCAGGTCTTTCTGTAGTACAGGCTTCTGGCTCTCCCGAGAATGGTGCTTCTATACGTCTTCGTGGTGGTACGTCGCTCTCTGCCAGCAACTCACCTCTCATCGTTGTCGATGGTATCCCTGGTGTTGACATGAACTCAGTACAGCCTTCTGAAATCCAGAGCATCGACGTGCTCAAGGATGCCTCTGCAGCAGCCATCTATGGTAGCCGTGGTGCCAATGGTGTCATCATCGTTACTACAAATCGTCAGAGTAGTGATGCTGAGAGTATTAATGTACAGTATAACGGATATGTGGCTGTGGCCAGTCAGGCCAAGTACCTCGATATACTATCTGCCAACCAGTGGCGTGGATTTGTACGCGAGAACAATATCCTTGATGCCCAAGATTATGGTGCTGATACTGACTGGCAGAAAGAACTGACTCGCACGGCGATTTCTCATTCTCACAATATTCTTTTCAGCAATACACGCAAGAACTCGGGCTATCATGCCTCGCTTACCTATCAGAACAACCAAGGCGTTGTAAAGCGCAACTATTTCACTCGGCTCGCTGGTAGCATTTCTGCCTTCCAGAAGTTGATGAAGGGCAAACTGCGTCTTGAGGAGGCTATCAATGCCAATTTCGATACATGGCATCCCACTGACGGACGCATTTTTGAGCGCGCCTTCAACCTGAACCCAACTGTGCCTGTATATAATCCCGACGGTTCCTTCACCCAGATTAGCGGAACCAATACAGAAAACCCTGTAGAACTGCTTACCAAGCGCAATGACGACCACAAGCGTCATCACTTCCTTGGCTACTTCAAGGCCGACTATGAGCTTCTGCCTGGACTGACAGCTTCTGCTAACCTCAGTTACGAGTTCAATCAGGCCACCAGCGGTATGTTCAAGCCTAACGATGCCAAGATGGAAGGCCAGAGCGAGAAGGGTTGGGGACAGCGTACCGAGGCAGAATATACCAACCGCCAGTTGGAGACTTACCTTACCTACGATAAGACATTTGCCGACATACATCATCTCAACGTGTTGGGTGGTTACTCTTACATGGATAATGTTGCAGAGGGATTTGGCGCAACCCGCAGTGGTTTTGACACCAATGCTTTCATCTACAACAATCTTGGCGCAGGTACCGACTACCGACAGGGTGATGTCTATTCCTACAAGAACTCCAGCAAACTGATTTCATTCTATGGACGTGTGAACTATGGTCTGATGGACAAGTATATGATTACTGCCACTATCCGTCGCGATGGTAGCTCTCGTTTCGGTGCAGACCACAAATGGGGCACCTTCCCATCTGTTTCGGTGGCATGGCGCATTATCAATGAGAAATTCATGGAGGGCACGCACTCTTGGCTCGACAACTTGAAACTCCGTGTGGGCTATGGTATAACGGGTAACCAGAATGGCGTCGATCCATACAAGAGCCTCTCTGTGCTCAGTTCTGCCGGAGCTTCTTATTATGATGCAGCCACTGGTACATGGAAGAACTCTTACGTGCAGGCTCAAAATGCTAACCCTGACTTGAAGTGGGAATCTACTGCTCAGTTTAACGTGGGTATTGATTTCGGATTCCTCAACCGCATCAATGGTAGCTTGGAGTTCTACCACAAGAAGACTTCTGACCTGCTTTGGACATATCCTGTACCACAGCCTCCATATTTGGTGGGTACAATGCTTGCTAATGTAGGCGACATGGTCAACAAGGGTGTGGAGCTGACCCTCGGTGCCAACATTGTCCGTACCAAGGACTTCTCGCTGAGTGCCAACGCATCGCTTGCATACAACAAACAGGAGATAACCAAGCTCTCCAACAGTCAATATCAGGCAGTAGGACTTCAGGCAGGCAGTCTGCACAACATCCGTGGTTTGAGCGGAGTCTATTCACAGGTCATAGAGGAAGGCTATGCGGCTGGCGAGTTTTATGGTTATGTATACCAGGGCATCGACGAGAACGGAAATTACATTCTCAAGCAAGGTGAGGACGGACAGCCTGTGAAGGAACATCTTGGATCTGCTATGCCAAAGTGGAATCTCGGACTCTCCATCAATATGGCATACAAGGACTTTGACCTTACACTTGCAGGTTATGGTATGTTCGGTCATAAGATCCTCAATGCTACCAAGATGGAATTGTACGACAGCACACGTCTTCCAGCGCAGAACACGCTTGATGATTTCTTGACAAGCGGCGTGAAACAGGGTGCCATCTTCTCTGACTATTTCCTGGAGAGTGGAAACTTTTTCCGCATGCAGACTGTCACTTTGGGTTATAACGTGCCTGGTGTCAAGAAGATTGGACTCAACAAGGTGCGCTTCTACCTCACAGCTGAGAACCTCTTTACCATTACCAGCTATTCAGGTATGGATCCTGAGGTTTATATTCCTGACAACGTGCTCAGTGGCCCTGGTATCGACCGCCTCATCATCGATAACGGAACGAGCGAGGGCTCTACTTACTCTCCACGTCCACGTACTTTCTCTCTCGGTGTGAACGTTACATTCTAACAACTTAATAAATAAAAACCATCATGAAAATGAAATCATTATACAGCGCACTTCTTTTAGGTGCATTGACTCTCACGGGGTGTACCAACCTTGACGAGACTCTTTACGACAAAGTGTCGATGGATGATTATGGAAAGACGGAAACAGAGGTGCAAACCATTATGGGTGGTGCATATGCCACCTTGCGTGGCTATGGTGCCTCAACAGATGAGGGAAATGGAGTGAACTGCTATCCTACCTCCGAGTACGTGTTCTTCCTCAACGAGTGTAGCAGTGATGAGGCGTGTATCCCAACTCGTGGAACAGACTGGTATGATGGTGGACGCTATCAGCAGTTGCAGTACCATACTTGGGATGCCAACAATACCGCTGTCTTGGCAGGTTGGCGTTATGCCTTCGTCGGTGTATCAAAGGTCAATGCCATTATCTATCAGGTGGACCAGAGTGAACTCTCTCAGGCTGCCAAGGATAAGGTGAAGGCAGAACTGAGAGGTCTCCGTGCTTACTACTACTATCTTTTGCTCGACGAGTTCGGAAACGTGCCAATCTCAACCGACTTTACTCAGAAAGAACTGCCTAAGAATTCTTCTCGTCAGGAGGTGTACGACTTCGTTGAGAAAGAACTTACAGAGGTGTTGCCACTCCTGCCTACAGGTGTGCAGTATGGTAAGTTTACCCAGAATGTGGCCAATACACTTTTGGCACGCCTTTACCTCAATGCCGAGGTGTATACAGGCACACCACAGTGGCAGAAGTGCATCGATGCTTGTGAGAAAGTGTCAGGCTACTCTCTGACTCCGGATTATAAGGCCAACTTCTTTATTAAGAACGAGACTTCACCTGAGATAATCTTTGCTATACCTTACGACCATAAGCAAGGTACAGTGGGTAACTATCTCGCCTCTATGACCTACCACTATAACCAGAAACTGGCTTTCTCAGCCGATGGCTCTTATCAGTGGTGCGGCAATGGCATCTGTGCCCAGCCTGGTGTGTGGTCTTCCTATGAAGAGGGGGATAATCGTCGTGACAAGACACTCATAATAGGTCAGCAGTACAAAGCATCCGATGGTTCGGAGGTGCTGATGGACGATGGAACTCCATTGTGCTATACTGAGGAAATTGACAATTTCGAAGATGCTGCCAAGAATGCAGGTGCTCGTCTCGATAAATATGAATGGAGTGCCACTGATGCCTGGGAGCGCGACAACGACTGGGTACTCATGCGCTATGCAGAAGTACTCATGATGCAGGCAGAGGCTTACTACCGCTTGGGTTATCCTGCTACAGCACTTAATTTCGTTAACAAGATTCGCCAGCGTGCAGGATTGAGCGATCTTGCTGAACTTGACGAAGAGAAGTTGGATGCAGAGTGGTTGCATGAGTTTGCTTATGAGGGTTTGCGCCGTACCGTCAATATACGTTTTGGTACTTGGTACAAACCTTGGTGGAACAAGGAGGCTGATCCCTCGGACAAGCACACTGGCATTTTCCCCATCCCGGCAGAGGAGAGGGCTAAAAATCCTAACTTGCAACAGAATCCTGGCTATTAAGAGTGGTAGCTTGAACTTCAATTAAGAGTTTATATATTTAAGGTTATTATTAGGGTGCTCGTGATATTTCTTGCGAGTATCACGGCTCCCTTTTGTGTTCTTACATTTTTAATCATACAAGAAATGAATATTAAAAATATATTGAATGTCGTGTTGCTTTTTGTACTCAGCTTGGGTATGGCAGGTTGCAGTGATTCTGATGGTGATGGTGGAGGAAAAACTGATGCTCCAGTAGCGGCAATGATGCCTCAGCGTTCCAATCCAATGGGCGTATATGCACATTACATGCCATGGTTTGAAACTGATAAGACCAATCTCGATGCAGGAAAGTGGGGTTGGCACTGGACAATGAATGCCTCGCTTAATCCTGCTGTGGGTGAGATAGCTTCTCATTACCATCCCCTCACTGGAGCCTACGCATCTGGCGATGCTACTGTCCTTGACTACCAGTGTCTACTGATGAAATACTCTGGACTGGAGGGCGTGATGGTTGACTGGTACGGCTACAACGCTGACAACACTACCGCTCGCCACACCTCCAATACCGAGGCCTTGTTCAAGGCAATAAAGAAGGCAGGGCTCAAGATGGCCATAGTCTATGAGGACAATACGCTCAATGTTGCTTCCGATCCCGTGGGGCAGGCTCGTGCAGATATGAAGTATCTGGCCACTCACTTCTTTGGTTCTGATAGTTATGCTAAGATTGATGGTAAGCCATTGTTGTTAGTCTTTGGCCCTCAAGGGCTCAACTCACCCAAAGAGTGGTACCGTACTTTTCAAGTGCTTTCTGTTAAGCCCGCATTGGTAGTGCTCAACGGACATGCTTCCAAAGCCAATGGAGGCGGCTATGAGAATGCTGTCGGTGAGTACCTTTGGGTCAATGCTGCACCCGATGCATGGTATGTCAACGCCAAGTCGCAGTTCCAGACGGTTATAGGTGGCGCCATGCCGGGTTTCTGGGATTACTATAAGCAGGGTGGCGCTGGTGAGGGGTATACTTCTTATGACGATGAGGATGGTGCTTTGTTCGACCGTCAGCTTGCTGCAGCTAAGAATGCTGGTCTGCAGTGGTTGCAAGTGTCCACATGGAATGATTATGGCGAGGGTACCATCATCGAGCCTACCCTTGAGTTTGGCTATCGCTACCTTACTAAACTGCAAGGATTTACAGGAGTAACGTATGGAGAAACCGAACTAAAGACTATTTATCGTTGGTACCAACTTAAGGTGAAGTTTGCCGCTGATGCCTCCAAGACTAAGGTGCTTGACCAGTGTTATGGCTATCTCAACGCACTTCAGCCCGATAAGGCTGTCGAACTGATGAACGGCATAGAGTAACTGTCATCTATAAATGTATGAAATAAACAGTATAATAGTTAATAATAATGAACACTACACTTTTTCATAAGGTTATGCGTGGAGTACTTCTCCTCAGTTGGCTTACATACAGTGGCGTGGCTCATGCTGCTGACGTGCTCACTTCGCCCGATGGTCGCTTGCGTGTTACCGTGGGTGTCAAGGGTGGCAAGCCTTTCTACGCAGTCTGTAGAGATGGCAAGCCGGTAGTGAACACCTCTTATCTCGGTTTTACACTTGATGATGGTGATTTCTGCAATGACTTCAAGGTGATGGGTAGAACTCGCAATTCGAAAGACGAAACGTGGACGCAACCATGGGGTGAGGACAGGGTGGTGCGCAACCACTATAACGAGCTGAAAGTAAAATTGCAACAGGGCGGAAAGAAAAAACGTTTGCTCAACATTATTTTCCGTGCCTTCGATGATGGAATAGGCTTCCGTTATGAGTTCCCACAGCAGCAAAATCTCATCGACTTCCGCATCATGGAAGAGAAAACGCAAATAGCCATGCCTACTGATGCCGAGGCATGGACGGAGCCAACCAATGGAACCGTTTATTATGAAGCGGTATGGACCAAAGATCTTCTTAGCAGGAAGGACACCGTCAACACACCGATAACCATCGAGGTGGGAGACTCGCTGTTTATGGCGCTTCACGAGGCCAACCTTACTGATTATGCAAGTCTCAACTATACTCCCCGTCATCTGCCTGGGGCTGCTGTTACCCTCGTGGCTGCCCTTACCCCTTGGCAGAATGGTGTGAAGGTGTATGCCAAGGCTCCTTTTGTGTCGCCTTGGCGTACCATCATTATTGCCAGTAAACCGGGCGATTTGATAACGTCGAAACTGATGCTTAATCTCAATGAGCCTTGTCGTATTAAGGATACGTCCTGGATAGAAACGGGAAAGTATGTCGGCATTTGGTGGGGCATGCACATGAAGGACTATACTTGGGCGCAGGGGCCACAGCATGGTGCCACAACTTCCAATACCAAGCGCTATATTGATTTTGCTGCCAAGCATGGCTTGAAGGCGGTGCTTGTTGAGGGATGGAACTATGGATGGGATGGCGATTGGACCAAGGACGGTGATAAGTTCAGTTTCACTAAGCCTTATCCGGACTACGATCTTGAAGGTTTGCAAAAATACGCACTCAGCAAGGGTGTGCGTCTTGTGGCTCATAATGAGACAGGAGGTGCTGCCAAAAACTACGAAAACCAACTTGACAGTGCCTTTGCCCTGTATGAACGCCTGGGCATACGTGCTATAAAAACGGGGTATGTCAACAGACTCATGGATGGTAAGGAAGACCAACACTCGCAATATGGTGTGCGCCATTACCGTAAGGTGGTCGAGACGGCGGCCAAGTATCACCTTATGGTCATCAACCATGAACCTGCTATGCCGTCGGGACTGTGCCGCACTTATCCTAACCTCATGTCAGGTGAGGGAATGCGCGGACAGGAGTATAATGCCTGGAGTATGGATGGGGGAAATCCTCCCTATCATGTGTGCGTGTTGCCATTTACCCGAGGACTGGCAGGTTCGATGGATTTTACACCTGGTATCTTTAATTTTACCAATAAGGTCTTGCCAGATACCCATCCGCAGACTACGCTCGCCAAGCAACTTGCCGAGTATGTCTTGCTCTATTCTCCTTGGCAGATGGCCGCTGACATAATAGAGAACTACGAGCATCAGCCCGCCTTCTCGTTTGTCGAAAGTGTGCCTACTGATTGGGAGAAAACTGTGGTAGTAAATGCTAAGATAGGCAATTACATTACTATAGCCCGTAAGGATAAGGCAAGCGACGACTGGTATGTTGGTTCTGCCACTGATGTTGATGCACGTGACTTAAGTATTGACCTGAGTTTTCTGGATAAGGATAGAGAATATATGGCTGAAGTCTATGCTGATGGACCTGGGGCAGACTTTCGTTCTAACCCTTACCCATTGATGTATCAGCGCATTAAGGTTACCTATGCTTCAAGTCTTCGATTACACCTGGCTCCAAGTGGTGGGGCTGCTGTCAGGATAAAGGCTCTTTGATAATTAGTTTGTGTGAATGTACTTTGAATAAACACGAAGGCATGACAAGGTTAGTTTGGTATCTTGTCATGCCTTTTATGCTTATTTATCTCTTTCCTGCTATCAAACCTTTGATGACCGCGTTGGTAAAACCATTTTGCTCCATGGTGTTGAGGCCCTTGATGGTGCAACCGCCAGGAGTGGTAACCTTGTCGATGGCAGCCTCTGGATGCTCGCCTGTTTCTTGAAGTAGCTCTACGGCACCTTTTACGGTTTGGAGTACAATCTTTTGGGCATCCTTTGCCTTGAATCCCATCTCTACGCCGCCTTCCACATTGGCTCTTACATAACGCATGGCGTAGGCGATGGCACACGACATAGCTGTGGCAGCAGGGAAGAGACGTTCTTCCATGATGAGGCTTTCGCCCAATTCATCGAATATATCTGTAATCTGCTGGATTTCTGTGGCAGATGCATCTATAGGAGTGATGAAGGTCATCGACTGCTTGTAGGCGATGGCGATGTTTGGCATCACGAGGAAGAAGGTTGGAGTGATACCATCTTTGTCTAACCACTCCTTGATGTTGGCTGATGGCACACCAGCAGCAACTACTACGAGTTTCTGACTCTTGTAGTCAAGTGCATCCTTGATGCCCTTCAATGTCTTCTCTACACACCATGGTTTTACTACCACGCATACGATGTCTGCGCCGTGGCAAGCCAACTGGTTGTCGAGTGTAACGCTGGCACCCTTGCTTGCAAAATGGTCCAATACGGGTTGGTTATGGTCAGATACTGTAATATCTGATGGAATGAACTTCTCGCTTTGCAAGAGTCCTTCTGCCATGGCACCGCCCATAGCACCTGCTCCGATAATTGTTATTTTCATTGTCTTCTTATAGTTAAAATGCAATTATAGTGCAAAGATACTATTTTTATCAGAAAAAGAGCAGTTTATTGGCGATTTTTTAAGAAAGTACGGTTGTTTACTTACGATATTTTAAGAAATTCGTTAGTTTGCTCCCATTCTGGAAGTCTCATCTTCATCTTATAAAACCTGGGAATCCCCAACTATTTCAGTAACTTTTCCCCGAAATCTCTTGCTGATATGAAAATTAAACCGTAACTTTGCGGAAAAGTCATTATAAAGACAGATTAGGAATTATGGTAGAGATAAACGATAGACGATTGCCAGTAGGCATCCAGTCCTTTGAGGAAATCAGAAAGGATGGATACCTGTATGTTGACAAGACAGATATTATCTGGCAACTTGCCAACAGGGGGAAAAAGTATAATTACCTGAGCCGCCCACGCCGCTTTGGTAAATCAGTGCTGGTCGATACGCTTGAAACCTACTTCATGGGTAAGAAGGAACTCTTCGAGGGCTTGAAGATTATGCAGCTGGAGACGGAATGGGTGCAGCGTCCTGTCATCAGACTGGATATGAGCCAGGCTGGCGCAGAACCGGAAAGTGTACGAAGCTATCTGGATGATGTTTTCAATACTCTTGAAACGGAGTACAGAATTGTTGTGCGCCAGGATAGTTCTCTTGCCGTAAGATTTAAGAATATCATTGAAACTACTTATAACAAAACAGGTTTACAGGTAGCCATTCTCATCGACGAATACGATTCTCCATTGCAGCATTCCTGGAAAACTCCTCACCACGAAGCATGTACCTCTATTTATAGAGAGGTTTTTGCCATTCTCAAGGCAGATGATAAATACGAGAAGTTTGTCTTCATCACCGGCATCACCAAGTTTACGCAGATTTCTCTCTTCTCTGTACTCAATAATCTGAGCAATATCAGCTTTGAGCCGGAATATGCTGCCATTTGTGGTATTACGAAAGAAGAGGTGCTGTGCGATTTTAAGCCGGAAATCAATAAATTGGCATCAAAGAACAGTTGGACTTTCGATGAGACCATAGCACAGTTGACAGCTTATTACGATGGCTATCATTTCTGTTATGAGAATATGGTGGATATATTCAATCCCTTCAGTCTTATCAACGCCCTTGCTGATTCCAAGCTGAGGAACTACTGGGCTTCGTCGGGCGCAACTTCATTGCTGCCTAAGTTTGTGAATGATTTGGAGATTCGGTTAAAGGATTTTGATCATTGTACCTTGTTAAGCACCATCATCGAGACTTCTGACGTGACGGGTGGTGGAGCAGAACTGTTCCTCTATCAGTCTGGTTATCTTACCATTAAGGATTACCAGATGGGAGTTTATATTTTAGGATTTCCTAATTATGAGGTAAGGCAAGCACTTTATGAAACGGTGTTACCGGCACTTACGCTGCGAAGCAATGGTGATATCCAATCTACCCAGTCTGGTCTGTTTCTTGCTCTTCAGCTTGGCAATCTTCCTGAAGCTATGAAATGCCTGAAGGCGCTCATTGCGGATGTGCCCTACAGCAACAAGAAGCTTGCCAGCATGAATATGGAGGAGCGCTACCGCCTGATTCTGAGCACCATCTTTAATGCCATCGGCTGCCGTGTGGAAGTAGAAAAGATGATTGCTACGGGCAGAATTGATATGGTGGTAGAAACCACCAACTTCATCTATGTGCTGGAGCTGAAACTGAGCAACAACGGTGGCGTGGATGCTGCCACGGAGCAGATGAAAGCCAAGCAGTATGCCGAACCTTTCAAGGCTGATAAGCGCAAAGTGATTGCTCTTGCCATAGAACTGGATGATATGGGAAAGGGATTGGTTGATTGGAAGGAAGTATAATATTGCAAAAAGGGTCTATACGCTACCTTTTCATCGTGGCATATAAGACCCTTGTCGTTTAATGTTCGTTGCGGGCAGAACTTTTCCGCCCGCAACGGCTTACTGCTTCTTCAAGGTAGGCAATGTTCCGTTAAGTTCGTAACGCCACTTTGAGCCTGCGTTCTGCAAGGCGGTGTTCATGGCATCGACGGCTTTCTGCCAGGTAACGCCAGTGCCGTCCACCTTCGTGACTTCGGTGACGGTGCCTGCCTTTTTGTAGCCGATACCTTGTTCATGATTGTTCTTCCAGTAGCAGGCGGTCACGGGGGCGTAGTTATTTCCCAAAAAGCCGCCGATATGTACTTGGCCAGTGCTACTACCCGTACTGGTTACGTTGCCCGTGGCATAGCAGGCAAGGAGGCTGCTTCCTGCGTTCATTCCCACCAGACTGCCGCCAGCGATATTCTTTGCGGGGTTTATTTCTATGGTCACGTTGCCCGTGGCATAGCAAGCGGTCAGGGTGGCACTCGAATTCGTCTGACCTGCCACGCCGCCGACATCGACCGTTCCCTTCACTGTGGCAGAGGAACTGCATCCGGTGATGGAACCGCCTATTTGAGCACCCACCACACCGCCGACATACACCGTGCCGCTGACGCTGCCCGACACCGAGCAGTTTTCAATGGTGCCCCAGCTATATCCTGCCACGCCGCCAATACTGCCGCCATATATTTGATTGCTTGTTATCTGTACGCCCTCCATCACCACGTTCTTCACCGTACCAGCTCTATTGAGCCAGCCGAACAGACCCGCATATTCGTCATTTGTCGTAAAGGTCAGCCCCGTAATGGTATGGCCGCCACCGTCGAAGGTGCCGGTGTATTTGTTGCTGTAGCCTGTGCCTATCGGCGTCCATTCTTTGCCCGTCAGGTCAATGTCTTTGTCGAGGGTAATGTTAATGTCGGTCTTACCTCCGTTCACTAATTTGGCTATATTCATCAGACCGTCGGCGGAGGTCACGGTGTAGCTGCCGTTGCTCTCTATGGTATAGCCCAGGTCTTTTGCCGCAGCGAGGGAGACGGTGTAGGTATATTCACCGCCCGCCTGCCAGTCGGTAGCATTCTTCATCTTATAGACGAAGACCTTGCCGTTGGTGAAGGTGCAGGTGATAAAGGTCGTGCCTGCTGCCACACTTTGCGGGGCTACGAGGGCGGTGTAGGTGTTGCTACCCTTGTCATACGGGGTGATATCGGCTGGGTTGTCGCCTTCGGTGGAGAGACCCGTCAGCTGCACGGATGCCAGCCCCTCGGTGTAGTCCGTCAGAACGATGGTCACTCGCGCCGTGCGGTGGGTGAAGCGGAGCGTGGGGCTACCGTAGGTCACCGTCTGCCCGTCGGCTACGATGAGGTCGCTGCCCTCAAAGTCTTTCTGGGTACTTTGGTTGGCTTTTACCTTTACCGCAGGCGGGGTTGTCTCGCCAGCGGTGTAGGGCCACCACGCTGTGACGGTGATGTTGTTGTGGTTGGTCCAGTAGTACGGGGCGGTGGAAGTCAGCGTGGCGCTGGTGGGGTCGGCGGTGGAGGGCGTCACGTCGTACGTCTTCACCATGCCGTCCATCAGCACTGCCACGCTCTGCACACCCTCCCAATTGCCATCCGCGGGGGCACGGGTGCCGGCGATGGCTGTCGTGGCTGGGTTCAGCCCCGTGGCGGTGAAGACGATGGGTGTGCCTTCCGCCCCTTCCTGCAGGAAGCCCGCTTCGTCCTGCGTGCAGGCGGCAATGCCGAGCAGCAGGGCTATGGCTGCAGATGTATGGATGATTGTTCGTTTCATGATGCGTGTTGTTTAGGGTTCGTTATTGTTTCTTTTGCAATACGGGCAGACCGTCTGTGCCGAGTGCCCACTGGTAGTCATTGTCGGTGAGGGCGGTGTTCATGCCGTCGACGGCTGTCTGCCATTTCACTGTCGCGCCGTCCACCTTCGTGGCATCTACCTTTTCTCCATGATCACGGAATACTCCTTGCCCGACATTGCCTCCCCAATAACAGGAAGTTATAATTTTGTAGTTATAACGCACTATAGCTCCAGATTCATAATCTTTCAATGTGCCGTCGAACCAGCAAGCGGTGATTCTGCCATAATTTAAATCGGCTATACCACAAGTTCTACCATATGCAGAAATTTTTCCCGTCACAGAGCAGGCAATGATTTGACCATTATTTTGCTCCACTATTCCAGCTGCTGATCCACTATTGCCATACAGATTCACATCTATGAGTTGTAAGTTCTTTATCACACCACGTTCATTTAATAACCCAAAAAGTTCAGTAGTCGCTGCTGAAAAGTTTAATCCCGTAATGCGGTGTCCCTGCCCATTAAAGATGCCGGAGTAACCTGGCCATGTGCCTATCCGTGTCCAATCCTTACCCGTCAGGTCGATGTCAGCGGTGAGGGTGCAATTTATCGATTCATCTTTTTGTACGGCTTTGTTCCATGCCAGCAAGCCGTCTGCGTTATAGACCGTGTAACTGCCGTCGTTCTGTATAGAATAACCCAAATCCTCAGCCTCACCGCTCTCGCCGCCTCCGTCAGCCCAGTCACCGATAGTGCAGCCATCTAATGTCAGGCCGGTGGCGTTCACCTTAACGGTGTAGGTATAGCGGTTGCCCGCTGCCAGCACTACGTTGTTCTGCGGACGGAAGTAGAAGGTGCCGCCGCCGAGTTCCACCTTGACGAACGGTTTGCCTGCCGCAACGGTCTGCGGGGCGGTCAGGGCCTCGTAGGTGTTGCCGCTTGCGTTGTAGGTCTTGATGGCGGTCGGGTTGCCGTTATCGGCGGACAGGCTCACGAGGCTCACCGTGGCACCAGCGACGCTCGTGAATCCCGTGCCGGGCTTCAGTTCGATTGTCACGCGTGCCGTGCGGTGGGTAAATTCAAGAGTCGGGTTGTTAAATTCCACCTTCCGGTTCTCAGCAGAGATGAAGTCGCTGTTCTGGAAGTCAGCCAATTTGCTTTGGTCTTCGGCCACCTTCACGGCAGGCATCTGTGTGATGTCGGCATTGTTGAAGGGCCACCATGCCGATACGGTAATCGGGTCGCGGCTGGTCCAGTAGTGCGGGTCGTTCTCGCGTGAGAGTGTGGCACTCTTGAAATCGGTAGAAGCCGTTACGGTGTATTCCTTTACCGCATCGCCCGTCTTGAGTGCCACGGAAGTGACGCCCTGCCAGTCGCCGTCCACGGTGGCACGGGTTGATGGGGCTGCCTGCGGCGTTGCCTCTACGGAGAGTCCGGTGGCACGGATGACTACGGGGTATTCTCCTTCGGGCAGACGGTTATCGCCAGCAAGTTCGTCCTGCGTGCAGGCGGCGAGGGCGAACAGCAGTGCGGTGGCTGCGGGGATAAATAATCTATGTCTCATAATTCTTCATTCTAATCGATTAATTATTAAAATCCTACAGGTCAGCACCCACATCTCCACCGTCTATATCGTTCCACTTTGCAATGGTGGCTTCGCTGACTTCAAGGACTTTGTTGCGTACCTTGACGGTATAGGTATAGTTGTTGCCCGCCTGCAGTGCGCCGTCGGGCATGGTGAGTGTGGCATGATATTCCTGACCTTTGTAATTCACAACCAACGGCAGGGATGCAACTGTCTGCGGGAAGAGGATGATCGATGACGTGAGATTGCCGTCTGCCAGATTCATGGTCAGTTCTCCGGTCTGTGCCCCGTTGTCTGCGGTGGCAATACCGTCGGCCGTGTTGAACGTACCGGTGAGTAACAATCCGTCCAGCGTGTAACGTTCAGGCTTGACCACGCTGAAATTCACGCCGTCGCCCGCCTCGAAGGTAAGGGTTATCTGGCTCATGCGGTGGTGGAAGGAGTTGTCTTCACCGCCTTTGGCGGTTTTGTCGGTGAAGCTTACTACCGGGTTGTTTTTGTCTCCCGTGGCTCCTGAAGCAAAGAGGAAGTCGATGGCAGGCTGGTTCTGCTGCGCCGTGGCATCGGTCGTGGCTGTGAGGATGCCTCCCGCCGCGTTGTACGGATAGTAGGCGCGGAAAGTATGGGTCTTTGCATCTTCGATATAGATAACCTTTCCTTCTGCCTCAAATTTCCCGTTTTTCAGGATGAAAGGCACGTTGCCGTACTGGGAATCGTTGCCGATGTCGGTGATGCCGATACGGTCGCCGGCAGTCCAGGTGGTTCCGCTGGCGCGGGTGGCGGGGGCGATGTTGGCGGTAAACTGGGCGGCCACGGGGTCACCGTTCAGGTTCTCGTTGTCGTTGTTGCAGGCTACAAGTGCGAGGGCGAGCGCTGCAAGTGCAAAAAATCTTGTCTTCATTATATCTATAATTTTATTAGTTACAAATCGGCATTTACATCATCACCTTTCACTTCTTCCCAGCCGTTGATTTCGGCTTCGTCCACTTCCATGCCTTCGGGAGTCTCAACCAGCGTTCCGCCGAGGGTCAGCGATTTGCCCTTTCTTGTGTTGAACTCCTTGAGAGCTTCTGTGAGGTCGCTTTTCAGCGTGGTGGGGCTCGGGTTGCCGTCCGCATAGCGGATTTCAGCCGTCAGCAGTTGTTCCGTGCCGGTCACACCCAGCAACCGCACCGTGGCTTTCCACTTGCCGGCATCGTCACCTTTGGTTATCTTGGTGAAAGGCAGCACGACGTTTGAAGCGGCTCCGTAGGTATCGGTAGCGAAATCGAGTGTTCTGGCTACACCCGTCAGATGGGCAACAATCTCCGTGATGCGTCCGGCGGCATCACCCGTCGGTTTGACGACAAGCGTCAGTTCGCGTACCTGCTGCTTCATTGCGGCGGTCAGCGGATAGTCCTTGTCTTTCTCGATGCTCACCTGTTTCGTATAGGTGAAGAACCATCCCGGGGCATTGTTCACAAAGGCATCCGTGCCTGCCCGGTTTCCCGTGGCTGCGGCAATGGTGGCTGTGGTGCCGTTCACCGTGATTCCTTCAGCCGGGTTCCATACCGCAAGGGTGTAGCTGCCCGGAGCAAACAGATGGTCGGGGGCATGGGTGGCGGAAGTCTCCGTACCCGTATAGTCACCCATGGTGACCGTCCATGTGGCAGGTATGTCGATACCCTCACCGCGTGCCGACCAGTCGGCTGTCACCGCAATTTTCCCATAGTCGGGATGCGGCGTGTCATAAAGCGTGTCCTTCACGCAGGAAGAGAGCAGCACGGCGGCTGCCATTCCTACCATATTTATATATTGTCTTGCTTTCATACTCTATTCCTCCGTATTAAGATTTTCAATCTTCAATAAACGCTGCGCCTCGGCATAACCGGAACAAGTTCCGTTCTGCTCTCGGCTTGCAGTTTATTTAGAAAAGTTTCCATACCAATGTCACACCGGCATTGATGGGACCACACCAATCTTTTGTCTCGTTGCCGCGGCGTACGCGCACACCGTCGATGACTTCATATTTTTCAAAATCGACATTTAGGTAGCCCAAACCGAGGTTGAAATCAAGAGCCAGTGCCTTATTCAGTCGCAGCTGATAGCCGGCGGTGATGCCGCCACCCATCAGGTCGCCCTGCTTGCCTGTTTCGGAAAGCTTGTAGTTGAACTGTCCAGCCTTGAACATCGCGCCCAGATGCCAGGCTTTCTTCTCACCCATATAGTAACGTACTTCCGGAGCCACTTCCCAGAGTGCATAGCGGCGGTCTTTGTCACTCCAGCTCCAAGAAGTCCACGAGCCGTTTACGGCAATGCCCCACGATGGACAGATGCGCCATTCCACGCCAAGATCTGGTGTCAGGGTAGCCCAGCGCAGCAGGTTGGCACGCAGGGAAAAATGATAGTCGGTTGGGGTTTCCAATGGCATGTCGGTAAGTTTATTTTGGTGAGCGGCTTTCTCGGCTTTTGCCTTTTCTGCGGCAAATCGGGCTTCTTCCGCTTTACGTTGCTCTTCGGCAAGCCGTTCCTGCTCGGCACGCTTCTCGGCTGCCAGTCGTTCGGCTTCCGCCTTGCGTCGTGCTTCCGCGTCCGCATCCGTCACGGCTGTTTCCTTTACCGGTACCGTCAAGCGCACGGTAACAAAATCACCCTCAGTCGCATGGTTGCGGGTAATGAAATTCTCCTCTTTTATTTCCGCACGTATAATCAGTTCGGATTTCACACGGTTGGCACGGATCTTCGCCGTGGCAAGGTTCTCAGCTTCACCGCCCAGCGAATTGCAGTAGCCGTCAACCAGTAGCGGTAACTTGCCGTCAAAAATTGTTGCTTTACTGTTTTCGATACATTCCAACAGGCGGGCAAGTTCCGTGTCATTGCCATTCCAAGGCACGTAGAACATGTCCTTCTGCGAAACGAAGCGGAAGGTGTAGGTCGTGTCTGTTTTCTGCTGCGCAATGACAGGAAAAGTTACCGTCATCAGCCACAGAAACAAGGTAAGAAAAGTGATTTTTCTGCTCATATCAACTTATATTTATTATCTTTGTCCTGTCCAAAGATAATAAATTTCATTCTATGCCCAAAAGATTAGAAAAACTTTTGCTATAAAATTTTATAAATAATGTCGTTTGAGCATCTTTTTGTCGAATTAGCACTTTTTGAATTGTCGAATTAGCACTTTTTTGTCGTTTGAGCACTTTTTGGAAATGGGTTTCTGTGACCTTTTCCGATGTTGTTTTACTACACAAATTATTCCCGATTTGATTTTTTCCATTTGGCAGGCGTACATCCTTCTTTCTCGGAAAATAATTTGATAAAGTTACTTTG